>ENA-ORUM01000274-ORUM01000274.1-human-gut-metagenome-genome-assembly--contig:-NODE-274-length-72450-cov-9.684522_pt1 | contig 72450 bp, 76 predicted proteins | sample MGYA00242083_ERZ509217 | MGnify/ENA primary metagenome ERZ509217 (study PRJEB26280, sample SAMEA2338831) | human gut metagenome | biome: human gut; feature: human-associated habitat; material: faeces...
TCAGAAAACATCCAATCCGGCGGCTCCTGGAAGAGCGGCGGCCGCTCATGTTCCGGAAGAACCGGAACCGCAGCTTTCCGATAACCGTTCCGGCCAGGAAGAGGGAATCCGCTTTATCAATGCGGAGCATCATAGATTTTATTCCAAAACACTGCAAAGATTTTCTGATCCGGCAGCTCCGGAAAAGGCACTGTGCTACTGCCTGGGAATCCATCCGGCTATCTGGGAGCATGTGGACTATATCTATGAGTTTTCAACAGGACGGGTTACGCCGGAATGTATGCACGAAGAATGGGTGATGTCCGCGGAAGATCCGGAAGCTATCCGCACAGTAATCCGGATGGCTTATAACCTGTATGGCGGGACGCCGAGTGTAGCGGAATCGGATGATCAACTGGGAGAATGCCAGAAATATACAGCAAAAGAGCTGTTCGGTTGCCGTTATGCACCGTATTTTTGGGAAGCTGTCAAGATTCGTTATCCAGAGTACGCAGAATAGAGAGGGGAAAAATTATGGCTAAAATAGTATGCTTCAAGATTCTTCATATGTTCGAAACCCTTGCTACAAAAGTGTTTCATGACCCTATAGGATTCACGAGCAAAACCGAATTTTACAGAGCTTTTCCATCAACTACATATCAATGGATTAACATGGTGGCTGTTCCACTCGGGGTAATTGCGATGGTATTTGGATTTTTTTTCTATATGCCAAACGTAAAAGGGAAAAGCAAAAAACATGGTCCTGCACGATTTACAACTAATTCTTACCAGGATTTTTCACAGACTATATTTATATTTGCACAGATGACTTTTCTGGAAGTAGCATTCATATTTCTTATTTATCTTGTAAGTATAAGGTTTCAGACTCCTGAAATATGCCAGTGGATGTTGCTCATAATTTGTATTTTGCTGGAATTATTTCTTCAATTTCATGTGTATGCTTTCTTGGGAGGAACATGCAGAAAAGTTTTTCTTTTTATAACTATCGGGCTTGCGATTTTAATATATCCGATTATATATCCGATCCTTTCGTGCAAAGAAAAGCGACGTAATCCATCAAAAAAATAGGAGAGTAGTGCACATGGGAAAAATAATATTATTCTGGTTCAGATGAAGAAGGTAAAGATATGACAGAGAGAAAAACATACGAGTTTCTTAAACATTTGGTGACAAGACGTTTGATCGGTTGCCTGCAAGATATCAAAACAGCATTTTCTGATCCGGAATGGCTGGAGCTTTACAGGAAGGTTGTTGGAGAACGTAAATTTCGTAAAAAAATATCAAATCAATGAGATGGGAGAGAAATGAAATGAAAAAATGGAACTATGTTGAAAAAGATGGAAATCCAACAAAAGCAGGAGTGTATTGGGTAACGTTGATTTATCCAGAATGGAAAGAGGGACAGAAAACGGGAAAATATATTGCGGAGGTTGATACCAGATATTTTGCTGACTTGAAAAAAGAACCTGATTGCAAAGAATGGATTATGAGCGGACAGCCAGAAGGAGATTTTGCCTGGACTGAACAGACCGGCAGTAGAGGTGGCGAAAAGGTCTATGCCTGGAAGCCAATGGAAGATATTGGTATTGCTGATCTGCCGGAAGGAGTAACAGAAGCATAGATACAGATATTGAGACTACCATCACAGCTTTTCGGAGCTGTGATGGTAAAAAGAAAGGACGATATTAATTATGAATAAGGTGTGGGAAACAGGCCGTTTAACAATGGAGCCTAATGTGCGTTATAATTCTGTAAAAAATGCAGATGGCAAGACGGAAGAGCGCGTTGTGGCAAGCTATAATCTTGCGGTTACAAGAAGCTATAATCAGCAGACAGCAGATTTCTTTCGCTGTATAGCGTTCGGAAAAAACGCTCAATTCGTCGAAAAATATCTGCACAAAGGAACAAAAATTTCAATTTGTGGACACTTGCAGTCTGGAAATTATACTGACAAAGATGGGATCAGACGATACACCGTTGAAATTATCGTTGAACAGCACGAGTTTGCAGAAAGCCGTCGTGATCAGCAGCCAGAAGAGACACCAGATAATTTAGAAGGAGAATTTCAGGATATTTCCAATATGATCGATGAAGAGCTGCCTTTCAGATAGGAAGAGAGGTTATACATTTGTGATATTTTATATCACTAAATAATGAGAGGAAAGAAACATGAATACTACCTTAAAAACTGAAATGAAACAGGAAAATCAGAAATTTTTTGATTTAGAAGGAAAGAACCCGTCATATGGCCTTTTGCATAATGATCTAGTGATCAATTCCTGCGATTATGCAAAAGAGCGCGCTGCAGATCGGCTTCTGGCCTACAACAAATTACTGCGGAAACATGTAGTATCTATTGGAAAATAAAAGATTTTGTGCCGGAGGGAAAAAATATGCTGGAAAAAATTTATAATGATCATGAAATTTCGTTCAAGGAGCGTGGATTATATGTGTTGATGTACATGCATGGGCCAACGCAGTTCGGCGAAATGATCTCGAATGGTCGGGATCGAAGATCTGCCATTGAATCGGGACTTCGTACCTTGATTGATAGAGGGTATGTCAGAAAAGTGACAACGAGAAACGAAAAAGGAATGATTTCAAAGGTATTTTACGAAGCGATTGTCACAGAAGATTAAAAAAGACTAAGAAACGGGAGGCTTTTACGTATGGCGTCATACTACCAAAGAGTGAAACGGACATCTGGTTACACGATTATGTCCAATTATCATTTGAGAGATATGAATTTGTCTCTCAAAGCAAGTGGATTACTTTCACTTGTGATGTCCCTGCCGGAGGATTGGCAATATTCTGTCAAAGGACTTACAGCAATCGTCAAAGAAGGAGAAAGCGCTGTAAAATCTGCTCTGCAGGAACTGGAACAGCATGGATACTTGAGACGTACGGAGATTCGTACGGAAAGTGGAAAATTTGAAGGCTTGGAATACATATTTCTCGAATACCCAGGACAACTGGAAGATCTGCAGAACCCAAATGGACAGGAACAAACGATCCAAAATATGCAGAAAAAAATGGCACAGAAAATGCAAATCAACACACAAAAAGACTGGAATAACACCTACGAAGCTTCAGAAAAAGCAGCTATTATTGATATCAACCAGTCAAGTGTTACCTATCCAACAACAGAAAAACGGCAGTTGAAAACACCGCAGGTGGAAAATCCACTTGCGGAAAAACAGCAGTCGAAAACACCGCGGGTGGAAAATCCACTTGCGGAAAATCAACATGCTGAAAATACCGCGGGTGGAAAATCCACTTGCGGAAAATCAACTGTTGAGAAACCGGAAGTGGAAAATCCGATAGCGGATAAACCGATAGCGGATAACCGCCGACAAATAATTAAAGATATAAATAAAGATATAGATATATCTATCAATCAATCTAATCATAATATCCCAAAAACAGAAAAAAGATTGATTGATCAGATGGATGTGATGGAAACTTACCGTGACATGATACGAAACAATATTGGTTATGCCACATTTTCTGCAGCGGAAAAAGGAAAAGTAGACGATCTGGTAAATTTGATGGTTGAGACACTTATGCTACCGGACAGTGAAAACAAAACAATTCGCATCGCAGGGGGAAAAAAACCTGTGAGTATTGTCAAAAGCGTTTTTCTGCAATTGGATATGGGCCATATTCAGTATGTCTTAGAAAGCCTTAGCAATACAACAAGCCGAATCACCAATATGAAGTCGTATCTGTTGACAGCACTTTATAATGCACCATTAACAATCAATAATTATTATCAGGCCAGAGTCAATCATGATTTCAGTGCAGATCAGGCATAGCGAAAGAGAGGAAAAGAAAATGCCAGGGAAAAAGAAATCAAAGACAAACAGCACAGCACAAACGCAGCGTAAAAGAAAACAGCCATCTGTGAATACAAAGAAACCATGGAAAAAATTTTTGGTAATTGCAGTCGTGATTTTAGTGGCTGTAGTAATCGTATTTTTTCTTGCTGCATATTTTTTGTATGACAAAGAGCCGCTTGAGTTTAAGGTAAAGACAATTCGAATTGAAACAGCGAAAGACAGTTATGCGGCGGGTAACAAGCTGTCAGAAAAGAGCTTTTCTGTCTATGCTTCGGATGGCAATACGGAAAAATTGTTAGATGGTGAGGAATATACTGTATCTCCGAAAAGTGTCCCCGAGCATGGACATAGTGTTACGGTAACGGTTTCTTCTACGGATACGAAAAAAATCAGTGCTGAGATTACAGTTCTGATTGAAAGAGAAGAGAGCTGCCGGTACAAAATGGGGCGAAACAATCCCGACGATGTAGAAGGGATTCTGTATACCAACGGAGATCTTGAGATTGTAGGGACAGGAAATGTCCGCACTTACAAATCAGGGGCGTTGCCATGGAAAGATGATACAGTACAGAGATTAACCTGGATCGACCCGAATGCAGAACCGGAGAGTTTAGATTATTGGTTTTCAGGTAATACGGATTACATAGAAACCTTGTGTCGGATTCCAGATACCGTAAAAAGTATGGTGGAAACCTTTAAGGGATGTACAAGTATGCAGAGTATGCCGGATCTTTCTGGAGCTGTTGGGCTGGAAGATATCACCTCTTGTGCAGAGGGGTGTATTTCCCTCGAAGAAAGTACAGAATTGCCGGGAAATATTAAACTGGCATCCAGAGCTTTTTACGGTGATACCGCGCTGATCCGTGGGGTTGATACAAGTGCTTGTGTAAAACTCGAAAATATGCAGGCCATGTATTCTGGCTGCACTGTCTTAGCAGAGGTTCAGATTCCGGATAGCGCAAAGGATATTTCCAACATCTGCGAAGGAGATGTGAATTTAAAAACAGCAGAAATCCCGTCATCGGCAGAAAAAATGGATAGCAGCTTTTCCGGTTGTGTTGCGCTGGAAACATTAGAGGGGGATATTCCATCTTCCTGTACGAGCTTGGGAAATGCTTTTTCAGGCTGTAAATTTCTGACAGGGGATCTTATGGTTCATTGCACGAGCAAAACATCTCTTTCCAGCGCTTTCAGCGGGGCAGCAACGACCGGAAATGGTTTGAACGTAAATTTGTCCTATGATTCAGGAAAATGTCAGGAAACGGCAAATACGGGTCTCTACGGAACAAGCAAAAGTGCTTCGGAGATTTTACAAAGCTTAAAATCATCGTTAGAAGGATCCTTAAGCAGCGGAAGCCATATTACAGTAACGATCAATGAATCAGAAGAAGAAACAAAAGAGTAAAAGATATGAACATGGAGATCAAGGATTTTTACAAAAAGTATAATTTGAACAAATACACGTTCGCTCAAATAGCCGGAGTTGGGGCTGAATCTCTGATTAAACTTGAGGAGGGTAAGCAGATCCGTCAAGGCACGATGGAACGGATTGAATTTGAGGAAAAATCTCTAGCAGATAATAAATGCAATCCATGAAATAGCAAAAAATCCGCTTGTAATTACAAGTGGGGAAAGGTAAAATGGTATTAACATGAAAGAGAATGAGAGAGAGGGAGGAAACAACGTGGACAGCAGAATGGAACATTTTAAGGATGTCATTAAAATTCGCTTTCCGGATTTTGATCTTGTATCCCTTGATTGGAGCGAACTGGATGAATTTTACAAAGATCATCCGGAAGAGATTCCGATCGAAAACGAATTTGTTGGTTATCGGGCAGATGGTGATGTGGTCGAAGACTTTAAAGGTAATTTGTATCTGATTCTTTGTGATCCGGGTATGCATCCGATCGGAAGCAGCGTCATGAGACAATCCGAACTGGATGGGGCTGTAAAACTTGGAAAACGGATTGTCTACGTAGACGAGCTGCTGGATCATATACCGGAATCATCACCTTATGTCGAAAATTAACACAAAAACAAGAAAATGAAATCCGTGTCAATCATTGACACGGAGAGAAAGGATAAAGAATATGAGAAAAAAATTAGCGATGGTAGTTCTTGGCCTGAGCCTTGCAGTAGGCGCACCGGCCGCAAATGATCTGTTCCCAGCAACAGCCGCGCAAACGGTAGAAGCTGCAGTTCAGACCGGTTGGGTCAAAGAATCTGGGAATTGGTATTTTTACAAGGACGGTACAAAACAGACCGGCTGGCAGACCTGGGATGGAAAACGTTATTATTTGAATGCAGATGGAACCATGAAAGCAAATGAGTGGATGATTGATACGGATGGATCGATCTATTACTTCCGGAGCTGGGGCGGCGCTTATAAGAGCTGCAAGGCGAGAATTGATGGAAGAAGCTATACGTTTGATGACAACAGCAAGATGCAGGGATCTCAGTGGATCGTAAAAGGCGGAAAATGGTATCTGGCGAAAAATGGAAAGATGGCAACCGGCTGGCAGACTTGGGACGGAAATAAATATTATCTGAATGCAGATGGAAGTATGAGATGCAATGAGTGGAGACTGGACGATACAGGAAAAATCCGTTATCTCTGCAGTTGGGGCGGTGCTTACAAGAACAGATCAGCAAAGATCAATGGCCGTTCGTATACGTTTAACAGCGCTGCGGAAGTAATCAATATGCAGTGGGTTGTTCTGGATGGTCAGTGGAAGTTGGTCAAAAACGGAAAGATGGCAACCGGCTGGCAGACCTGGGATGGAAATTGGTATTATCTGAATGCGGATGGAACTATGAAAGCAAATGAATCTTTCAAGGATGGCGGAAAAATCTATTTCTTCCGTAGCTGGGGTGGTGCTTATAAAAACTGCTGGATAACTTCCGGTGGAAAGAAATATTATTTGCACGATAACTGCGCTGCATACCAGAACGAATGGTTGAAGATCGGCGGAAAATGGTATTGGTTCATGGAAGATAGCACGATGGCAGTGAGTATCAGCTTTACATATAAGGGAAACCTGTATTTTGTTGATGAAAGTGGTGATATGCTGTCAAGTTGCTGGAAAGAGGTGAATAGAGCAAAATATTACCTGCGTAGCTGGGGTGGTGCGTGCCATGACATGCAGATGAAGATTAATGGAAAAACCTATTATTTCGGTTCTGACAGTAAAATGGTAACGGATCAGACGATAAACGGAAATTATTACGGTAAAGATGGAGCATTAACAACGAAACCGGCTCCGGAGCCAACCACAACGCCAAAACCGACTGGAACGCCAAAACCAACCGCAACCCCGACTCCGACCGAGGCACCGAAACCGACCACAACTCCGAAACCAACAGAGACACCGAAGCCGACCACAACACCAAAACCAACAGATACCCCGAAACCGACCGCAACACCTACACCAACCGAGACACCAACGCCAACACCGGAGCCAACCGTTTATGCAACAAATGTTGAGATCACGCCAAATACAGGTCTGGAAATGACAGAAGTTGGTCAGACGCTGCAGCTTAATGCGACCGTGTATCCAGAGAATACGACCAATAAGACAGTAACATGGATATCCTCTGATCCAGAAGTGGCAAGCGTTGATCAGAATGGACTGGTAACAGTTCATAAAAAAAATGGAATGCAGAAAGTAATCATTTCAGCCAACGCAGAAGGAGCTAATCCAAATACTGGAGTCGTTGGAAGATACGTTGAAATTAAAATCAATATTCCGTATACCAATGAAGAAGCTCTGGATATGACAGTGTATGATCAGGAAGTTTCCCGGAAGATCTTTGAGCTGGTAAATGAGGAGCGTGTAAAAGAGGGGCATGTAGCTATGGTTTGGGATGATATGATTCCTCGTTCGAGAAGTATTGCCGTGGCGGGTTATCATATGATGAAATCAATTACAGAGCCGGGATATGGAACACCAGATAATATGGCATTGCACGCTGGTGGACAAAATGGCTGTGGCGGAGATATAACATTCACAGATAAAGACGATCTTGCACAGCAGATTTTTAATTTGTGGATGTCTTCTCCTGGCCATAAAGCAAACCAGATGGACGATCACAATTCTCATGGCTTTATTGCTGTAATGTATAGTCAGCCAAAATCTTATGCAGGAAAATATTATATTAATTTTTCAGCGATTTTTTCTTTTGGAAATCATAAAACAGATGCGCTGGGAACTTGGGAAACAGATAATATTGGAATGGATACAGTTCTTGGTATGACTGAGAATGATTATAATCTGGTTACAAATTATTTTATTCGCTAAAATTTTATAAAAATTGATCAAACTCCCTCTACGTCAATTATGGGGAATTTGATTGAAAAAAGATAGTGTAAAGTGCAAATAAAAAAACTACGGTGATTACATATCCGCCGTAGTTTTTTTATTTGCACTTTTTTTCGTACGTGAAAATTATATTTTTGTTTTTTTACAATTCTATATATATCGGAACGATACACGTACCGAAATACATAGAGAGGAGAGCTTATTATGAAAATATTATTTTCGTGGCTACTATCTATTTTGGCTGATGTAGTTTGCCATTATATCTGCAAATGGTTGGATAGTGAGAAATAAGAGGTAGCCAGTCTCGGGCGTAAGCCACCCGGTTCAAACGGCATAGAAAAATCCCCGGAGGTGAAATATCAAGGGATTTTTGCGTATCACTTGCTAAAAAAGATAGCATATAGATTTAAAGTATGTTATAATGAACGGCGTTGCCTCCCCTATACTAGGCCAGGAAAGGGGGCGTGAATATGCAAGAAGTATTTATTTCATTTATTCTTTCTATCATGGCAAGTGTAGTAGCCTACTATATTTGCAAATGGCTGGATGGAGATGAATAAGGCAACCAGCCTAAAAGATTAAACCACTTTACGGAATAGAAAACCCCAGAGAATGCGACTCTCTGGGGTTTTCGTTGAATATGCAAGTATTTATTCCATTGCCTACTGGCATTATAGCATATGTAAACCAGAAAAGCAATATTCCGAAAATCATAAATTGCTGACTTTATGATTCTAAATCAAAGGTGTTAGATTCCGGAGTAAGTTCTGAATCATTCTCAGTAGATCTATATTTTTTTACAATTTCCCAGAAGCGAGATCTCATTTCTTCTTCTTCCTCTGGGGTAAGGTCAAATTCATCCATATCTTAAAAACTTCCATTGTGTTCATGGGCGCTACCTCCTTTCCGCTTCCGAAAAGGAACAACCACCAGACTATCCCTATCACGTTCTAATCTGATCAGTTTATTATAACACGTTTTTTAAAATTCTCAAATAATAAATTCTGAGTTCTCACGCAAAATCCATATTTCAAATTTAGGGAGTACAGCTATCCTGCGATGACTATAAGTGACATTGTAGGGAAAAAATGGGTACTAAATCGCAAAAAATGGGTACTAAATCGCAAAAATGGGTACTAAACCGCAAAAAATGGGTACTAGGCATACCATAAACATTATGCTATATTATACTCACCAGAAGTGGATAGAGGAAGACAGCAAGGTATGACATTTTTCCGCTTTGGAATCCGTGTCAATGATTGACACAAAAAATATGGGTTTTTGAATGCATCAGAACATTTTATGTTCCGGTGCATTTTTTATACCCAATTTTAGGAGGTGGGGCCATTGCACAGGAGAAATGGCAATAAAAAGTAAAAAGGAGAGAGGAAAGCAATGAAATCAAAAATCTTCCATGCATTCTTATGGATTTTCATTATTGTAATTCTGGGAATGGCAGGGTATCAGTGCCGCAATTTAAAGGGTTATGTTATTTTGTCTGGCTCCATGGAACCAATGATTCCGACGGGATCAGTAGTTGTAGTTGATACGGCCGATCGGGATGTATTTCCCGGAGATGTTGCCACATTTTCGCGGCATGGCGATCTGGTAACCCACCGGATCTTATCTAAAACAGAAGATGGATATCAGACCAAAGGGGATGCCAATACAGATCCAGATACAGGAACTATTTCAGCGGAAGATATCCGCGGAAAAGTTCTATTCCACATTCCGGTGATTGGATATGGTATGGTATGGTTCAAAAATCATCTGTTTATGGGAGTTGGCTTTTGCTTGCTTCTTATTCTTCTGATTTCTTGCTTTCCAGAGCGCAAGTCTGATGCCAAAAATCAGAAAGAGAGAAAAAGAAAACAAGGAGAACTAAAGTTATGACAAAGAAAAAACTGGTAACATTTTTTGCAGTTTCAGCACTTTGTGGAGCAATGGCCATTGGATCATCTATGGCATATCTGACGGATCATGATGCCGTGACAAACAAATTCTCTGTTGGTAAAGTAGACATCGAAGGACAGGAGCCAAACTATACTCCGGATCCAGACGGTAAAACCAACAACATCGTTTCGACTCAGGTCATCAAAAAAGACCCGCAGATCAAAAACGTAGGTAAAAATGATGCATATGTTTACATCGACGTTTCCATCCCGATCGCAAAAGTTATCACCGTTGATGCAGCTGGCAACCGTCTGAATGGTGGCGTTGCAAAAGATACAGAACTGTTCACTCAGAACAATGTATCAAAAAAATGGACGCTGATGTATAACAAACGCGTTGGAAATAACATGGTATATACCTACAGTTATAATGAGATTCTTGCGCCAGGAAAAACAACTGACCCAGTTTTCACGACGCTTACCGCTGCCAACATCGTCGAAGGTCAGCTAGATGGACAGGATCTGAATGTACCGGTTCATTACTATGCGATCCAGGAGCTTAACACCGGCGAAGGAACTACAATTCCACAGAAAGCAGCATCGGCTTGGAAGAAGTATGAACTGCAGAATCAGGGTCAGGAAGGTCAGATTACAACTCCTCAGTCTGATGCAAGCGGAGATAAAGAAGCTACTACCGTTGATGGAAACGGAAATACAATTCAGAATAACACAGAAGAAACAACACCGGATGATGTACAGACTGAGCCAGAAGAGGCGGCAGACACAACATTATCTTAAGTGTATTAACATAATGACAGGCCGGAGAAGTTCCGGTCTGTTCAAAAGAGAAGGGATAACAGCATGAAAAAGAAGAAAAAACGAATGCTGTCGATTGCCGGTATGTGTTGCTGCGGTTTTCTTGCAGCCGTCACTGCAGTCTCCGGAACTTCTGCCTATCTGACGGATCATGAAGAAGTTGTTAACGTGATCACAATGGGAAAAAATGAAATCACACCACCGGAAGTATTTCCTCCGATTCCAACCCCGGTTCCGCCGAGTGGATCAGTCGTAAAAAAAGTACAGGCCGAAAATACTGGCGATGTACCGTGCTATGTGCGTGCCTATGTGGTTTGCAGCGAGCCAATTAAAGCAATAACAGGACTGGATACGACCAATTGGGTAAAGGGGAATGACGGTTATTATTACTATAAAAAAATCGTTCCGGTTGGAGGAACAACGACTTATCTGTTTACAGGACTTACTGTTGCAGATGGTTATGAAGAGGATCAACTGGAAGTAACTGTCTACGAAGAATCTGTCCAGACAACCGACGGTACAAATGAGTACAGTAACTATCAGGAAGCCTGGAAACGATTTGGAGGAGGTGGCCAGTAATGAAAAGGAAACTTGTTTTAGTAACTGGTATTCTGGTCACGGTAGCATGTACAATGAGCGGCACTTACGCTTATTATCAGGACAGCGTTACGGTTTCCAATCATATCAGTACCGGTGATGTCAACATTGGCATCCAGGAATATGAAAAAGACGGGGATTCTGAAAAATTCTATCAGGGCCCGGCAGACGGAATCGTACTTCCTTCCCAGACTATCTCAAAGATTCCCAGAATTACAAACTATGCAGAGACTTGTTATATTCGTGTCAAAACGACTTATACAAGCGAAGCACCGGAATTAACCTCTGCGGTTGATGATGGAGCAACAACTCCAGCGCCAACAGAACCGGATAATTCAGAATCGGCGCAGACAGAAACGCCGAATGAAGAAGCAACAATCACACCGGAACCAACGGATCAGCCGAGTGATACGGAAGTACCGGATGTTGATCACGACAGCGAAGCTGAACCAAACACTGAATATATCCTGAGAGATGAAGAATTGGATGGTATATCTGATGCTTGGGTGCAGCATGGCGAGTATTATTATTATACGCAGCCATTACAAAATGGAGAGTCCGCGGATTTCTTCCAGTCAGTAACGATTCCTTCCGCTTGGAGTTCAAGGGCATCGGATCGTGAACTTGGACTTACCGTTACAGCAGAAGCAGTACAGGCTGCAAATTTCACACCAAATTTCGATTCAGAATCCCCATGGGGAGATACAGAAATCGAACAGTGTGTGCATGAAACAGATAACAGTGTCACCGAAGTGACCCAGAAATATACAGCAATATCTGTCACCTATGAAGGTGCAGCAAGAAATCTGGTGGCTGCACCGGAAGACTTCTTCCAGAATTTGCAGACTGCTATGCCGGGTGACACTATCAGTGACAGCTTCCAGCTTTCAAATACGACGGCAACAGATGCGGAATTTTTCTTCCGTACCGAAACGCCCAGTGATTTGACAGAAGATGAGCTGGATCTCTTGAAACAGTTTAAACTAACGATCACGCAGAATGGAAAAACCTTATATCAGGGTGACCTTGAAGCTGCTTCCCTGAATCAGGAAATCAGCCTTGGAACCTTGAGAACAGGTGGAAATTCCAGAGTGCAGTTTACCTTACAGTTACCGGCGGAATTAAAGAATGATTACGCAAAACGCGAAAGTATAATCAATTGGATTTTCCGAGTACAAGGTGCAGAAGAATCTGGAAAACCAGATGGGCCATCTCCTGCTATTTCGCAGACGACCGCGCCGAAAACAGGTCTTGCTGATCCGAACGTTTGGATGCCTCTTGGATTTGCGGCAATTACGGCCTTTGGAACCGCAAAATTGTCCCGTAATGAGAAAAAAGAGAGGAGGAAAAAACTGTGAAAAGATGGAGAAAAGTATTATCAGGGCTGCTTATGGCGGCCTTGATAGCGACTGGAATTGCACTTCCGGAAAAAACATATGCGGCCAGTGAAGGAATGGATGGGCTAAAAACAGTTGTAAATTCAGGCGTTGGAAAAATGGTCGATGACAAATCTACGATTGATGGCTCATACGATTTTGCTCCGATCATCGGTGCAGATACTAAGATAACTTTTGGAAGTACAGATGGTACAATGTGGGATAATACGTTTTGCACAAAGGGTCAAGAACATGCAAAAATAATTACCCAATGGTGGCCATTAGCAGATATCGGAGCCAACGGCAATACAAGATCTTTTACACCATATGAATCTTTAAAAGGAAAGATGTACGCAGAGTATACCAATGTAGGTAACGCTAATGGATTGCCGGTTACGATGCGAATTTGGTTTTTGGACTGGCAAAATACTGTTATTAGCAACGGATATAAAAATGAAGTTGGTGCAGATATTGATGCCGTCATTGTTGCAAAAGATAACACAAAGGGTGGTGCCACGCCGGTTATTGATATCAAAGGACTTAAATGGATTAAGGTTAAGTTTGCGTATTATGATCCGGACGGCAATCCATTAAACGTAAAAGGCCATTTTACATTAACCGACCTTGATTATGCACAGGGCTTTTATATTGAAAGTGGTGTAGACAGTATTTATGTTACAAAAGAAGCTGATGCTCGTCTGGTATATGATCCTAGAACAGAAGCTATTTGGTCTGCACACAAAGGCTCTAACAGTGATGATGGTACATCTCCGGATAATTCGGAAGGATGGGTTACTTACACATATGAAGGCGATTCTCAGACTATGGTCTTTTATAATGGAGGAACCATACAAAATGTGGACGGTCCAGGACAGGGACTTACTACAGCGCAATCATATCCAAAAGATTTTACTTTTACTGGAAGTGATGCCAAATTTAATGGTTGGAAAGGTTCGAGTAAGACGCAATCAAATGATTGGCATACCTGGAATACATCTGAATTTGGTTACACGGCTGACATGGTAATGCATCAGACCAAAAACGTTGACCTTGTTATCGAAAAGAAGGATACAACAACGGCAGAGGCACTGAAAGGTGCAGAGTTTACTGTATACAAATTAAAAAGTGGGCAGTGGGAAGCATATACCAAAGCAGTTTGGGATGATGCAATGAAAAACTACAAAGCACTTAATCTTCATGCAGAAGATACTGAAAACGGTAAATTCAAGGTTGTGGAAACAAAAAATCCTGCCGGTTATACCGGAAGCTGGGAGAAAGAATTTACTGCAACTGATGAAGGTGTTGTAACCTTAACGCTGGATGTAACCAACACACGAAAAACCGGCCAGATTACGATCACAAAGACCGATGAAAATAACAAAAAACTTGCCGGTGCCGTATTCGACATCAAAGCGGCCGCAGATATTAAGTCTGTTGGAGGAACGACATTGGTGGTAGCCGGCACGGTTGTTGATACTGTTACAACGGATGCCAATGGTACAGCCACCAGCAAAGAATTGGAACTTGGAAACTACATTGTACAGGAGACAACAGCTCCGGCCGGATATGTTCTGGACACAACGGAGCATAATGTGACGCTGGATGACAGCCACACAACCGTAAATGTAGCGGTACAGAACCTGACGATTACGGTAGAAAATGATTACACCAAACTTGATCTGGCGAAAGTAGATTCCAGCACCGGTGAAAATCTTTCCGGAGCAAAATTATCTCTGCTGGATGCCAATGGAAAGTTGGTGGAAAGTTGGACATCTGGAAGCACACCGCACCGGATCGAGAAAATGAAACCGGGTAGATATACTTTACGCGAGGATGAAGCTCCGGCGAATTATAAGATTGCTGATCCGATCACTTTCACACTTGAAAGCAAAGCGGATGTGCAGACAATTAAAATGGAAGACCTGCGCTATGCAGATTTAACCATCGTAAAAAGAATCAAAGCAAGCGATATCACTTGGGCGCACGGAAACCCAACCTTTATCTTTACCGTCAAGGGAAAGGATATTAATGGAAAGGATCGGACGTTCCAGGATTATGTAGTGTTCACAGAGTCTTATGTATCATCGCATACTGACAGCCAGGGATGTGTGGAACTTTCGGTTACTTGGGATAAAATCCCGGTTGGAGAGGACTACACCGTTTCTGAACAGAGAGTTATGCGATATTTCCTCAAAAATGTAACTGGAACAGATAACGTGAAGGTTACAAAGCTGAAAGAGCCGTCAAAAGATCTTTCACCGGATGAAACATTTTCTGTACATGCAAACTTAAAAACTAAGCCGAGCGGTACGAAGATCACATTTGAAAATGAAAAATACGACTGGGGAACAACAAGCCATACGACTTCTGTTAAGAACATCATTCCTCTGCAGTAAAAGCCAAAAACCGAAAAGACGAACTTACGCGGCTTGTTTTCCCGTGTCAATGATTGACACGGGAAAACAAGCTGCCGAAATAAACACAGGAGAGAGGTGACGCGAATGCGCAAGGCAATAGGGTGTCTCCTGATGGCAGTAATGTGTCTTTTAGGGTCCCTATACCTACCGAGAATTCTGCAAGAAATTCAAACGGATCAGGATCAGCAAAACCTGATCAGCGGATATGTGCGGAATCCGGATACTACAACATCAGAAGAAACAGATGGGATAGACAATTCGGATGAACCGGCATTAGAAAATAATCCTTATGTAGAGCGGAGTATTGACTTTCCAAATCTGCAGCAGATTAATCCAGAAATTTTTGCATGGATAACAGTTCCGGGAACACCGATTGATTATCCGGTTGCTTTAGGGGAAGATAATAATTACTATCTGTACCATAGCGTGACTGGAGAAAGCAATATTCTGGGAGCTATTTTCGCGGCAGCGGGAACCGATCTCTCGGAAAGCCATATAATTTTATATGGTCATAACATGGCATCTGGAAAAATGTTCGGAAGCCTGAAGCAGTATCATGATAAGGATTTTCGGAATACATATCCTTATGTTTATGTGTACACACCAGAAATTACCTATACCTGCGCGATCTATAGTGTTTACAGTACACGATACGATAGTGATGTATTTACGCTTGGATATCAGGAAAACAGTGAAGAATGGAAACAATGGATTGCGGAAACAGTCGAGAATGCAGAATATGACTACGGGATTGCTCCGGCCGGAAACGAAAAAGTATTCACACTTTCTACCTGCGTAGGAGATGGTTCCAGCCCTTACCGGCTGGTTGTGCACGCCGTTGCGGTTGCACAGAAAGAGGTAGCTCATGAAGAAGAAGCGACTTAAAGTCCGGGTAAAAACCAGGCTTATGTTGATCCTGGCCTTTCTGCTATTCTGCGGAATGGGGGTTACGCTCTGGGCCGGGAAACGAGCGGAAAAGGCCGTGTCAATCATTGACACGGATTCAAACAGTAAACTATCGGTGTCAATGATTGACACGGATTCTACGAATGAAAAGTCTGCATCTATTTCTACTACGGATATTTCAAAAGAGAATGAAGTTCCAGAAAAAGAGGAAGATTTTGAAAAGCATGAATCGGTGTCAATGATTAACACAGACTCAAACATTCACACATCACAAAATGGTGCCAACTCAGATTCTACAAAAAAAGAAGCTGAATTGGATCCAAATGAGATTTTAGAAGACAAAGAATCAGACAGAAATGCTGATTCCCAAACAAAAGAAATGGTTATACATGCCGAGCCGGTTGATACGGCGGATGTTACCCATTTCTATTTTTTTGCCATTTTTTTCATAGGTAGTGGAAGTGTTTTGGCAATTCTTATCAAAAAACAAGTTGCAAGTGGGAAAATTATGGGGTCTCAGACCCGTAGAAAGGACATGTAGTCATGGAAGATGGAACAACACAGAGTAGTAGTCTTGCTGAAAAAATGAATCAGCTCTATGCGGAGCGTGAAGAACAGTATCAACGTCGTGAAAAACTTTTCGATAAACGTAGTGCGCAGTTACAGTCATTATCGGATTCTTTGGAAAAGAAAAAAAATGATCTGGATGAAAAAGATGCCGCATTGAATGGAAGAGAAGCCGAATTAAATCAGATTCAGGATGCTTTAACAGAAAAATTGAACGAGCTTGAAAAAAAGGAAGCTGGGCTTAAGGAATGGGAGCAAAAAACGCGAGATGATCTGGAAGAAGCAAAACAGGCACAAATTAAAGAATTGCTTGAGAAAAAGCTCGCGCAGGAACATGACTTGATGAAAAGACAGCAGGAACTGCAGATTGAAAAGTTGCAGGCACAGAATCTCAGCACTGAATTAAAGGCTGAACGTGAAAGTATCAATGCAATGCGCGATAATTTCACGTTTTTCCCGGATCAGGTATTAACCTCGAAAAAAGAGGAAGAGTATAAGAATCAGATTGAAGAGCTGAACAGGTTGCTGGAACAGAATGCAGCCATGCAGACATCCTGGGATCAGGAACGGGAAAGCATGACTGGCCAGATTACTCAGTTGACAGCGGATTTGGAATCAAAGGACGCAGCGTTACAGTCTATGCAGAAAAAGTTAGATGACAAGGCTGCAGATCACGGCGAAGATGAAGAACAGAAGAAACGTAATGGTGAGCTGCAGGTTAAGGTAATCGAACTGGCTGGCAAAAACAAAGCACTTCAGAAGCAGGTTGATGACTTGGAAGAGGAACTTGAAAATTTAGAGACAGAAAAGCCAACAGTACATGCAGAACTTAGTGCAGAAGAACTTGAAAACTATTTGCATGAACTTCCTGAGTTTGAGAATGTTTCAACCAGTCATAACACAGATGGCGTTATTGTCAATGCTGAGTACAGTGATAAGAAATATCATTTCCGATTCGATCAGATTCCATGCTTTGACGTCAGTGTTCCGCGCCAGGAAACAAGAGAGCTGAAAAAAACTATCTATGCTATGAATACCAAATATCCAGAATATAAATTTTCCTATGATGATTATGCGAAAGCCATTGTTGTAACAGGATGGTATCGACCAGATACATCTGCAGAATCGCTGGTCGAAAATGCGGTAGAAGCAGCAAGAAAATTCATCGAGTAGAAAAGGAGAGATCATATGGGAAACATAAAAGCGTTTTTCGGAAATCCTTACTATTTGATGACAACCGTGCTTGCGATCGCAGCGTTTGGTTTTGCAGCAAGCGCCATCATCAGTTTGATACAGGAACGTCACCAAAAGAAAGAAGCAGATAGGTTAAATGATCCGGAAAAACAAACAGATTCTGAAGCGCTTGAAAAGAAACTCGGTGTAGATTCTAGGAAACTGCGCAAATTTTTACGTGGCAATGAAAAAAAATCGAATTTAAAGCCGCAGGAAACCACAGAACGATCAGTTGAGGAGAATGAAATTCATTCAGAAATCACGGAAAAGTCTGAGAAAGTTGAAACATCACCCGTGTCAATGATTGACACGGAGCCGGAAGAGTTAAAACCGGCGGATGTAGCGGAATTTCAGAGCCGTATGATAGAACATTTTCGTCGGAAAGATACACTGCAGCGATCGCTCATAGAGCTATTGGACATTTATGAATCTGGTCCTATCTATAATCGGATTTCCGAAGCACTTGCTTACAGCAAGACTAGCCGATACCGCGATTTTGAAACAACGCTGGATATTTTGTTTGCTGGAATGAATGCAGAAACTTTGAAAGCAGATCTTCTGCGAATGGAGATTTTACGCTACCGGCGGTTGCCTTATCATACCGCGGAGAAAAGTAGCACTATGCTGGATTAAGGAGGGCAGAACATGAATATATTAAAAATTCAAGGAATCTGCACTTGTGATCCAAAGTTCCAACATGAAAAAAACAGGTTCGGACAATATATGCCAGTATGCCGGTATATTTTGGCAGTACCGCGGCCGAAGAGCCGCACAGCAGATTACATATACTGTGTTGCATTTGGCGAAAGGGCAATCACAGCTCACGAAGAAATAAAAGCTGGAACAGAAGTTTTTGTGCAAGGTCATTTACATACAGAATCCAGAAACGATGATTCTACAAATCAGAAAAATTATTATGTTATGACCACAGTTGACTATCAAAAAATCATCGAAAAAGTTGAATTATGCGGCCCGGAACTGAATGAGACTCCGCCACAATTCCCACACTTGGAAAATGACAAAATAAATAATGGAGGTAAATAGAATGCCTGTACAGTATATTATTCCGATCGTTGTAGTGGTCGGCTGCATCATCGCGTTTTTAATTGGAAGATTTCACAAGCACAATGACGATGAGGATTAAACCGTAGTCAAGATAGATTTTTCTCGACACGGGTAAATTTAACAAATGCAAAGAACCCGTGTCACTGGTTTGACATGGGTTCTTTTATGGAAAGAGGTACAAAATGAAAAAAACACTTGTTGAATCCTTAAAAAAGAATATAAAAAAATATGCAAATTATGCAGCCATGTTTGGTATTCTGATGCTTATGAGCGGTCAGCCGGTACTTGCGACAGATGCCACGAGTGCAATCACAGGAAAATTTCAGAGTTTATTTGACTTGATTGGCGTTATTTGCCAGGCTGCAGGTGGAGTTATCTTGTTATGGAACGCTTTTGAGATCGGAACATCCATGCAGAGCCAGGAAGGAAGTGGAGCTATGACAAGATCCTTAAAAGCAATCGGTGGTGCATTAATCATGTTAGTTGCACCAACACTTGCAACTGCTTTAAAAGCATAAAAAACTGGAATGAGGAGGGAAATATTCCCTCCTCTCTTTTTGGAGAATGAGAAAAATATGTTGGATACGATAAAAGAAATTTTCAATACTTTATTTTCTGCTTACAATGGTACAGCATTATTTAGGGTGGGATGCTGGATCTGGAATATTTTAATTGGATATGCATGGGATATGCTACAGACCGATCCGAGAGAACTGGCAGATCAGGCGTTATGGAATGAAGCGTATCGAATTTTTCAGTTGATGCAGATTCTGGGTGCTTCTTTGGTAAATATTTTTTTCTTAATCAATTTTTTTAAAGAAACGTCAGACATCAAACATAGCATGACTTTGGAAAGCAGTATCCAGTCTTTTATAAAGCTGGTTATTGTAGATGCAATATTTTTAAACTTAAGTAATTTATTAATAAAAATAGTGGAAATTGAACAGGATTTACTTGGAATTGTTGCTCCTGCAGGTGCAGATTCCATAAAGTTAAAAATAGATTCTTTAGATGACTGGGAGTTTAAAATTGAAAAAGCTATTTTGGGTAATATATTTGGTTTATTCTTTTTGATTATTTGCATTGGTGGTGCAATTATAGTTTTGTGGACAGTGTACCGAGTTTTCTTGAAAATATTTTTTTACCTCGCAGTTGCACCATTGGCACTTTCGACCTATGCTGGCCCGCAAGGAATTAGTCATTCCGGATCTAGTTGGGTTCGGACATTCTTATGCGCAATATTTGAACTTGCCGGGATGATTCTAATGCTACGATTAGGAACTATATTAATTAATGCAGCAGGCCTATTTCCGAATCCGTCGGATGATATATTGGGATCTGTTTTTGGAATGCAAGGGTGGCAAGGTCTACAGTGTATTTTAAGTGTATTTATTATAACTGGTTCAGTAACTAGTGCTGATGCCATGATTCGTAGGGCATTTGGCTTTTAAGGAAAGCAGGAGAACAGATAATATGGTAAATATGAATGATGATTTTGGCTCGTATAAAGACGCCATTTGGAAAGGACTTACTGCAAAAGAACTTGGTGTTGTAATGATAGCAGTATTCTGTTGCGGTGGAGTAAGCGTTGTTTTGTACTTCATGTTGCAATGGAATTTATATGTGTCGTTTTTGATTGGAACTGTAATAGCTGCAGCTATTATTTACAGCCAGGTATGGAAATCAAAAAGTGGCCTTTCAGCTTTAGAATTTTACCGAGCAAGAAAATATCGCAAAGCTACAGCGAAGCTGATATGGAAATGTGAGGAATACAATCAGGCAAGAAAAGAATATTTAAATAATAAAAAGGACGAAAAATAGTAGCCAGGATTTAATCCTGGCTATTTTCATAAAAGATTGGAAAGGATGGAACGGAACAAATGGGATTTTTTTCAAATGAAGAATTTGTTCGGTATAAAAAATGTACGCAACCGGTTTATCAGACACCGGCGAGTGTACAGCAAATGTTAGATATTTCAGCAATACATGAAAACGGGATTTTTGAGATAGAACGGAATAACGGATCAGGAAATAGAAAGAGAAAATTCGATCGTGTTTATAGTTTTTCTGATCTGAATTATGCTGATCAGGATCGGCAGCGTAAGGATGGCATCTGTTTTCAGCTACGCAAATTTTTGAATTCCATGGATACGGACTTTAAGTTAACGGTTCAGTGCGAACCTCGAGACGTTAACAATTTTCGAAGATCATTACTGCAGGATGAAGAAAAAAGTGCTTATCCAGAGCTTGCACGTTATAATAACGAAATGATCCAAAGCTCCCTTTCCAGAGGTCAAGAAAACGTAAGGAAACAGCGTTATTTAACCGTAAGCACACGATGCAAGAGCATCGAAGAAGCGGAAGGATGGTTTGATACGTTTGAGCATACGGCGCTTCCTATTTTTCACGCAATGGGATCGGAGATGGTTCCACTTGATGCTGTTCAAAGGTTCCAATGCATTCGGAACTATTTTTTTGCGGATGGCGGTGAAGAGAGCTTTATCCTTCCATTTGAAGAAATGGTACAGGCCGGAAGAGATTTCAAAAATTCTATTGTTCCACATTCCCTTCATAATCATAAAAGTTATATGGAATACGACGAAGAATGTATGCGGATTCTGTATGCAGCAGAGTTACCAACTCGCTTGAATGAAGAGCGCCTGATCTTTGAATTAACAGATTTTCCATTTTACACTTGCCTTACATTGGATACAGCGTGCATTCCGCGTGAAGTGCTGCGAGGTAAGATCAGCAATTCCAATTTTTACAACGAAGCTGCGATTGGTCAGGAAATTCAAGCCAATGCCAACATGGGTAACTTCTACAGCGAGCCATCGTATCTCAAGAAGAAAAAACAGGCTGATCTGAAGAAATATATGAACCAGATAGAAGAAGACGATGAAAATGGTTTCTACGTTGGGATTCTTATTGCAGTCCGCGGTGCAGATAAGGCTGAGTTAGATGCCAATACCGCAGAAGTTAGACGAATCTGTAAGAAACATTCTATTCAAATCGTTTCGTACTATGATCAGCAGATTCAGGCACTTAATACATTACTTCCCATTGGTGCGCGGCGTGTCAATAACATGAGAGCAGTCTTAACAAGTTCTTATTTGGCATTCCAGCCTTTCTATTCATGGGATTTAATTCAGCCAGGCGGAACTTGGTACGGAGTCAATAAAAAGACGAAAAATCCAATTATCGGTGATAGAAAGACCCTTAAAAACAGCAATGGAGTTATTTTTGGCCACACGGGTTCTGGAAAATCTATGTTACTTAAGATCACAGAAATCGGACAGACGCTGATCAATAGCACAGATGATATCTTCTTGATTGATCCGCAGAATGAAATGAAGGGAATTACGCAACGTTTTAACGGGCAATATTTTGATTTGTCCGATCCGGATTTGCGTCTAAATCCATTGGAAATTCCGGATGCATTGTTGAAGAAAAATGCATCCGGACGAGAGGAATTTATTCTTTCACAGTTACAGTATATGGAAGCGTTTCTATACAGTATTATGACCGGTATCCGTCCAAATGGCATTCATAAATCTTTGATCTATCGATGTGTGGAAGAATTATATCAAAAAGTTTTCTCTGCTAAAAAGCCGAAATCGCCAATACTTTCTGAACTGGAAGCAATTTTTAAGGATCAAGGAGAGCCAGAAGCCAGAGATTTATACGGATCATTGGAGGCATATACAAAGCATAGCTTTTTGACGCTGGAAGGGCAGAGTACCTTATCTACTAGTAGTCGTTTCGTGGCATTCGGCATGAAAAATATCCCAGAGCTTATGTGGGAACCATTAATGATCACGATCATGCACGTACTAACCCAACGATTTTCCTACAATGTAGATCAGCAGCGCGCAACGCATTTTATTGTTGACGAAGCGCAGTATGTATGCCGCCATGAGAAAAGCTGTAATGAGTTGGAAAAAGCCTATCTGACGTATCGAAAATTAGGTGGTATCTGTACTATATGTTTACAGAATGTTTCCGCAGCAACCGCAAACGGAAAGATCATGGAAATTGTTTCAAACTCTGATTTTAAGGTGCTTTTGGATCAGGCAGGAGATGATCGAAATGAATTACTGCAGATTATGGACCTTTCGCAGAAGGAATTTGATGCATTATCCGATCCAACACCGGGTCAGTGTTTGATCGTGTGGGGTGGTCATATTTTGCAGTGTGATTCAACAATCAGTCGTGATAATCCACTGTATCATTTTTACAGTACAAACTTCCATGAAGCGGCGGCAGCAAAAAGAAATGTATTTTATCATCCTGAAGAAAAGGTTCCACTGACAGAATCCGTGTCAATGATTGACACGGATTCTGTTATGTCATCACCCGAAACAACTGCGGAGGTTGAGCTTTTGCATGGGGATGTAGAAGAAACTTTAAGTGAGCAGGAAAATTTGATGTTTCAGAAGGTTCGGGATGCGGATGAGTGCGACGAATGGCTGGATTGTTATGGGGCTGGAATATTGTGCAATATGACACATAAAGAAGCTGACGTAATCTTAGAATCGCTTTGTAGAAAAGGATATATTGAAAAAATACAAGGCTGTTATCATATACCTGAGAAGTAAAAGGAACGGTGTCATATGGAGAAACAAGATGTAAAACGAATGCAAATAGTACGGCATCTAAAACAACAGAATACAGCAACGCGAACTACTAAAAAACGTTCGACTACATATAATACTCCTGTTAGGCATGATTCAGAAAATTATCAACAAAGGGAGATTGAAAATAATTCTGAACTGTTTCCGAAAGAACGTCCAGAGTTTTCAGACTTGGATTCAACATCGAAGTTAAGTCTACAGCAGGAAAGGACAAACGAAAAATATATAGAACCGGAACACCCGGAATTTTATCGCCGCATTGAAGAAACCAGTCCACTAGAAGATCAATTAGGGCTAGTTTATACTGACCAACCTCAAGCGGAGCCGAAAATCTCTTATCACGAACGAGATATACATAATCTGCGTTTATTTACACAAAGGTATATTCTGCAGAAAGAAATGGAAAACTTTGCGAATCAAGCGCAGGTTCAAGTCACATCTGGAAATGTAGAACGTCCTCAAACAACCGGTGAACTGGCGGGGATATATGAAAATGAAATGAGAGAATCACCATCGACTTCTCAAGTTTCTCGGCAAATTGAGACTTCAGAAATGCTGTTTTCGGAATATACGGAACCCGCAATGCCAGATATTTTGAAAAGAGATTCATTTTCCATGCAAAAATCTTATCATCGGAATACAGAAGACGATTTTACACAGGATAATGGATCAAACGCTACAGTTTGGAGTGTTTCATCACCAAAGGAAAAGATTTTTTCTCCGGAAGTTTCCTTAATGCATGAGGAACAAGTGCCAGCATATATACCAGAATACAAAATTGCAGAAGAACAGACTTCCTTACAGGAACAACGGATGAAAAATCTTCGTCTATTTGCACAGAAATATGCGAAGCAAATAGCAACAAATCAAATACCATCTGTATATTTAGAGCATCAAGAATCCAATTCGTTACAAATGGGAACGCCTTTTAATATAAATTCAGGAGTCCAGGAAAATTTTCCATCACGGGAACAGCAGGAGCAACGTGCGGCAGAAGATCAGGCGGAGCAACAGCGCCAAGAAATCTTGCGGCAGAATGATATCTATCAACAAACAATGTATCGTCGTTCTGAAGAAGAGTTATTTCCAGAGTCGGAGAGATCATCGGTATATTCTGACCTTGCTTTTGGAGAGAAACAAAATCCTACCTTATCCGCCCGAAAGTATGCCAATGCCGTTATTGGCAACACTATCTCAGTGAGTGCTAATGTAATTGTTTCAAAATCTGAAACGAAGATTCCGGAAGATGCATCAGTTTCCGAAAATGCTGATAGTCTGGAACGCTTCAAAAAAGCTGCAAGGGCAAAAAAATTTCAAGCGGCCAGCAAAAAGAAAACTGATTCAACAGGTGGTATAAAGAGTCCTAATGCAACTTCAACAGAACAGATTTTATCATCTGATACAACAAGTAAGCAAGATACAGTAATGCCATTAACATCATCAGAAATTGATGGCATTCTTGAATCATGGAAAAAAGATTCTTTCAATGTTTTAAGAGCAAAATCAATGCAAGAAGAAATATCTGGTGAAGCATCTGATATTTTTAAAGGTGAAAAAGATTTCTCAATGAAGTCTAAAGAAAGAAGTAGAAGATCTGCGCAAGCTGCTTTTTTTGATAGAGAAAATGCAAAAAAACATTCTGCATCAAAAGTTGATTTGAGAGCCAGATCTACTTCAAATTCAAACCTTTTGGAGAAAAATTCAGATATTATTAAAAGCCCGGACGAATTACGGGATTCTGACAAAATACAGTTAATGCAGCTTCGAAGGTTACGTACATTTTTATACCATGGTAAACACGAACCTAAAATATCCACACAATCTGATGCGTCGATAACAAGAGGCGTGGAAAGCTCAAGCGTTGTGCAGGGAGTGTCCGATCCATCTAAAAAGACTCCAGATGTTCTTGAATTGCAAGAGGCTGATCTAAATTCTGAACCAAAAAGCAACATAAACCGTGCTATACAAGAAAAGCCGTCAGTCGCTGGAAAGAAGTCTGATGTTAAAACAGAAGGTAAATCAGACTTACCAAATAAAGATAATAAAATGACGTTTCATAGGCGGAATTATGAAGAAGATTGGAGCATCGACGAAGAGGCGTCCAGCGAAAAGAAAAAATCTAAGCCGCAAGAAAAAAAGAAAAAACAGCCTAACAAAAAAACAGATTCTAAGAATCAAGAAGACAAAAAGAAAGCTTCTCAGGAAGCCGCTTCTGAGAAACAAGCAAAAAATAGGAAAGCAGCGGAAAAGCATGGAAAAATTGTAACTGCTGTGAAATGGTTACAAAAAGGACAGAAAACCAAAAATTCAATCCAGGTATTTCAGGACACCGATAAACAAGAAGAGAAGCAGAAACGAATTAGCGAACAGCAGAAACTACTTTTAAAAGGTGGAACAAAAGCTTTCCTTCAAGTTTCTAAAGCATTGATTCAACTTTTTTTCGGGTTACTTCCGGTGCTTTTCTTTGGTGCTTTTTTTTCGTTCCTGTTCATTGTTATTATAACACAGAATCAAAGTGCATCGTCTGAATACGATGGAGCCTGTTATCTCGCAGCAAAATATGAATCCGGCGGAAACCCGGATCAGACCGGAGGAGATGGTGGAAATGCTTGTGGGGAATTTCAGTTTGATAATCGCTATGAGTTAGGACCATTCGTCCGTTGGTGCCATGAAAAAGATTCTTTGACGTATGCTGCTTTTGAGCCATATATCGGGATGACAACACAACTTAAAGACAACACCAGCTTTTATGCTGCTTGGCATTCAATCTGTGCTGCAAATAAGGTTGCCTTTGAAGCAGCGCAGTGTGAATATGTTTATACGCAGACGCTGCAGCCTCTTCTTACTTCACTCACGCAACATTATGGCTTTGATTTCAACAATGCATCGGATGCCTTAAAAGGCTGTGTGTTATCCTTTGGAAACCGCGACGGAAAATATGTTCAAAGTCTTACCCGATATTTCAATGGCACAACAGCGAGTTCTACCGACAAGGAAATTATCGAGCGGGCTTATGATGCTATGATTGCTCGACGACCGAGTATCTCACGGTGGAGTTATGAAAAAGCGGATTGTCTTGCGCAGCTTGCCGGAACTTTGGACATCTATGCCCCGTCTGAAAATGGAGCTGGTGGAATTGATTGGTCATGGAAAAAATCTAATCAAACCAGTGCATCCGGAAACGCGGCTGTTCAGGCAGCTCTTAACGCTGTAGGAAGTGGATATTCACAAACAAGGCGAGATGATCCGGGATGGTACGATTGTTCCTCACTGGTATACAGAAGCTATGCCGCAGCTGGAATAACATATCTTAACGGCAAATGCGCTGCAGAGCAGGCACAGTATCTTGTCAGCCATAATATGACAGTAAGCTATAGCGAATTGCAGCCAGGCGATTTGATATTTTATTCTTATGAGGTTAATGGACGATATAGAAATATCTCTCATGTGGCAATCTACGTTGGCGATGGTGTTATGGTTCATGCGGCAAATGAATCGAGAGGTGTTGTAAAACAAGCGCTGTCGCAATCCAATCTATCACCGCAGCTATACTGCAGACCACAATAGTGTAACAAGATGGGAGTGTATACATGACTATAAAAAGGGTGGCAATTGAGAAAAAACAGGAATTTATTTTATATGACAAAGATGATCGGAAACTTATTACGATAGATGCATTGTCTGAAAACTACGATAAATTTCAAAAGACCTTAAAGGATCATGGAAAAATACAATAGAAAGGGACGTCTATGGAAAAGTATGATTACATATCAGAACTTGCTGAAAATACAGCTTTCGAGATTGTACAAAACCAGGAAGAATGGAAAAAATATTTGACTACAGCCGCAAGGCTGTATAAGTATCCTTTCCGGGAACAGCTTTTAATTTATGCTCAGCGGCCAGACGCAACCGCATGTGCCTCAATTGAAATATGGAATGAACGTATGCATTGCTGGGTCAAAAAAGGAGCTAAGGGTATCGCACTTTTAGATGACGCGGATCGCGGAAAGAAATTAAAATATGTTTTTGATGTCGCAGACGTGTATGCTGCAAAACAAACAGGTCGTTATCCTCAAACGTGGAAATTATATCCGGAACATGAAGCAAGTGTTTTGAATCACTTAGAACAGATTTATGGTGCTACAGATCCACAAAACTCATTTGAAGAAAGAGTAGTGGAAATTGTCGAACGTATCTCCGCGGAACATGCAGATCAATTACTAGGAAGTCTGCAGCATACAATTGCCGGAAGTCCATTGGCCGATCTGGATGAAACAAGTTTAGACTTACACTTAAAAAATACGCTATCCGAAAGTGTTTCATTTACTATTTTATCTGCCTGTGGAATAGAAGTGCAGAAATACAGTTCCAAATTCGAATTTTCCTATATTCATGAATTTGATACAATGGATACACTTTCTATTTTGGGCGATGCTGCAAATGAACTTGCAAAACCCGTATTATTGGAAATCAGTAAGACTGTAAGGGCATATGAAAAACTTCGTTTCCAGAAAAAAGAAATTGAAAATGCTTCCCATCCGGAGTATAATACTTTAAAGCGTGAAAGCGAAGCTAATAACCAACAGACTGCAGAAAGGGGAAACAATGATGAATCTGAATTACGAGAAAAATGGCGATTACATGATTCCGACGTTGAAGGCCAACGTTCAACCGGAAGGGACAGTAACGAAGTACGGAATGATGCGGGAAACTTATCTCAAGGAGAATCAGAGCGGAATCTATTCAGCTATGCTCCTGAAGGGGACGTTGAAAGAACATCTGTTAATGATCCAGAACCAGGCAGAAGAACGGATGGAGATTTTGATCCAGCAGATGGCAAAGAACGATGGAGTAACAGAACAGCTCAAGGAACAGGATCAGATGACTTGGGTGAAACAAATGAACAATATAAAGAATCGGGCAGAGGAGATCGTGCTGAGCGAACTGATCTACACGCTGTAGAAGATAGCACTTCTTCAACGCCACAAGAAACCTTTACGCAACTTAGCCTGTTCCCTTCTGTAGAGGAACAACTTGGAACAGTTGTAACAGCGGAAGCCGGAACAAAATATATACAGCCAACTGATTTTTCGCTCCATCAAGATGCGCTTACTGAGATTCTTAGAAGCGGGGGTGGAAAAAGGAATAGCCGAAGACGAATCTACGCAAAGTATACTGCAGGTTATGATGCAGATAACATGATAAACTTCCTGAAAAATGAATATGGACAAACGGGTAAAGGCTTTTCAGTTGATGGAAATCCAGTGTCTGTATGGTTTAATGAACAGGGGATGAGAGCTGCTTATGGTATGCAGGCAATGGAAAATCCGGTTTTATCTTTGGGTTGGAAAGATATCGAAAAATATATTCGCTCTATGGTAGAAAATGGAAGTTATATAAGCGCAAGCGAAGCTGCGCGTGTCGCAGAAGGAGAAAGAGCACGCGTTGCAGATCAAATCTATTTCTTTATGCGTGATGGAATCAACGAATCTTATCCAGAAATCGGATTGGAATGGTTAGGAACTTATCCGGAAAACGCGAAAAAATTAACAGAGCTTCTTTCTGATCATACAGGAAGAGAACAATTACAATCCATTTTGAAGGCTGCTGATCTGCAACTTAAATCCGGAGAAAAAGTATTGCAATGGAAATACGTTAAAAGACCGGAGTATTTGCTGTCTGAAATTAGGGATCTGGATCAGGAACCATTAAAATTCCCACTTGTGGATATTCTCAATGTAAAGCAGGAAGATTTTATCACACAGGATGAAATTGATTATGCCTTATGTGAAGGAAGTGATTTTTCAGGAGGAAAATATCGTATTTATGATTATTTTATAGAGGGTCATGACAAAAAAGATACGATTGAGTTTTTGAAAAAAGAATACGGAACTGGTGGACGATCCAGTGCTTTACCGGGAAATGATAATTCGCAAGCTGATCATGATGCGAGGGGTATTCGTCTGGAAAAAGGCAGTTATGGCAATCCGTATGCTAAAGTGCTGTTAAAATGGAATATTGTAGAAAAAAGGCTGCGGGAACTGATTGCAGCAGATAAATATCTTTCCGTAAAGGAAAAAGAAAAATATCAGAAGTATAAGGAAGAACAGGTTTCCGTTGTTCCAGCGGTTACGATTGAAACGCCGGAGAGTGATGAATCCGATACATTAATGTCTGACAAGGCTAATACTTCCAATTTTCATATTACTGATAATGCTCTTGGAGTTGGAACGCCAAAAGAGAAATTCGGGAAAAATATAGAAGCCATTAAGCTTTTGAAACAGATTGAAACAGAACACCGATATGCTACACCACAAGAGCAGGAAATTCTGTCACAATATGTTGGATGGGGCGGCCTTTCAGATGCGTTTGACGAAAGGAAATCCAATTGGTCTACAGAATATCAAGTGTTACGAGAGTTGCTGTCATCGGAAGAATACAGCATGGCCAGGGAAAGCACCCTAAATTCACACTATACGAATCCCGTAATCATTCGGCAAATGTACCATTCGTTGAGAAGAATGGGATTTGTTAAAGGAAACGTCCTGGAACCATCTATGGGTATTGGAAATTTCTTTGGAATGCTGCCAGACTCCATGCGCGAAAGTAACTTGTATGGCGTGGAGCTTGATGACATCTCCGGCCGTATTGCAAAGCAGCTCTATCCGCAAGCTGATATCCAGATCAACGGATTTGAAAAAACAGATTATCCAAATGACTTTTTTGATCTTGCAATTGGAAACGTGCCATTTGGCCAGTATAAGGTTTTTGATCGGGCATATGACAAACATAATTTTTTGATCCATGACTATTTCTTTGCTAAAACTTTGGATAAGGTGCGGATCGGCGGCATAATCGCATATATTACAAGCAAGGGAACTATGGATAAGGCAAATCCAGACGTCAGACGATATATAGCCCAACGAGCGGATCTGCTGGGGGCCGTCAGACTTCCCAACACAGCGTTTCGATCAAACGCCGGAACAGAAGTAACGTCGGATATATTGTTCTTTCAGAAACGTGATCGCTTGGTAAATCAAGATCCTGATTGGGTATATTTACAAGAAGATCCGAATGGAATTACTATGAATTCCTATTTTGTGGAACATCCGGAACAGATTGTGGGAAAGATGGAAATGATATCTGGACCATATGGAATGGAAAGCGCTTGTGTTCCTGATAATACGGTTCCGTTTGAAGAACAGTTGGAAAATGCATTAGATCATATTACAGGGCAGATTGATACGATAGATATGATGGATGATCTTCCGACTGAACAAATTATTCCGGCAGATCCAACCGTAAAAAATTTCAGTTATGCAGTTCTTGATCAGCAGGTGTATTATCGTGAAAATTCTGTGATGAAAATGGTAGATGCCTCTGAAAAGGCAACAGAACGTATTGTAGGAATGATTGCAATTCGAAATTGCACACAAGAGCTGATAGATATGCAGCTTAACGAAAGTTCAGATGCGGCCATTAAAGCAAAGCAATCCATTCTTAATCAGATGTATGATACCTTTACTCAGAAATATGGTTTTATCAACTCGGGGCCAAACAAACGGGCATTTAGCCAGGATTCCAGTTATTTTCTGCTTTGTTCGTTGGAAAAATTTGATGACAACGGAAATTTTAAAGGTAAAGCGGATATGTTTACGAAGCGCACCATTAAAAAAGCGGAAGTTGTCACGAGCGTAGATACATCCAGTGAAGCTTTGACGATTTCATTGTCTGAAAAAGGGAAAATCGACCTCCCGTTTATGTCAAAGTTGGTTGGAAAAGATACCGATACATTGGTGAATGAACTTACGGGAATTATTTTTAAAAATCCGGAAAATGATTTGTGGGAAACTGCAGATCATTATTTAAGTGGAAATGTACGCGAAAAACTTTCAGTTGTGAAAACTCTTGTAGAAATTCAGCCGGAATATGCGCCAAACGTAAAAGCCCTTACACAAGTTCAGCCTAAAGAATTAGATGCTTCCGAAATAAAGGTTCGTATTGGAGCTACGTGGATTGCCCCCAAATATATCAATGATTTTTTGAGAGATATCTTTTTGACTCCGAAGAATTTACTCAGCAATGATATTATAAATGTTCAATACTCCAACGTGACTGGAACCTGGAATATCAAAGGTAAAAATCTTGATTTCGGGAATGTGCTTGTCAATATGACCTATGGAACCAACCGGGTAAATGCCTATAAGCTTCTGGAAGATGCTTTGAATTTAAAGGATACAAGAGTATATGATACCATTGATGATAAAAGGGTCTTGAATAAGAAAGAAACTATGATTGCCGGTCAAAAACAGGAGTCCATCCGGGAAGCTTTTCGAGATTGGGTTTTTCGTGATCCGCAGCGCCGCCAGGAGCTTGTTGCAACGTACAATGAACGTTTCAATGCTATCCGGCCGAGAGAATATGATGGTTCTCATTTGAAATTTCCAGGAATGACACCGGATATCCAACTAAAGCCCTATCAGAAAAACGCCGTGGCTCATGTGCTCTATGGAAACAATACGTTGCTGGCACATTGTGTTGGTGCTGGAAAAACTTTTGAAATGGTCGCGGCTGCAATGGAAAGTAAACGTCTCGGTCTATGTCAAAAATCATTATTTGTGGTTCCAAATCATTTGATAGAGCAATGGGCAAGTGATTTCCTTCGGCTTTATCCTGGAGCGAATATTTTGGCTGCAACCAAAAAGGATTTTGAACCAGATAAGCGGAAGAAATTTTGTTCCCGAATTGCCACTGGGGAGTATGATGCGGTTATTATTGGTCATAGCCAATTCGAGAAAATACCATTATCTCAAGAGCGTCAAAAAGCAGCCATTGAAAAGCAAATCAACGATATTGAAATGGCAATTAAACAGGCGCGGGAATCTAACGGCGAATATTTCAGCGTTAAGCAGATGGAACGTTCCAAAAAGACCCTGCAGGTGCGGCTCGATAAGCTCAATGATCCGAACCGAAAGGATGACGTTGTAACTTTCGAACAGCTAGGAATAGACCGATTATTTGTGGATGAAAGTCATAACTATAAGAATTTATTTCTGTATACAAAAATGAGAAATGTTGCCGGTATATCCCAATCGGAAGCAAAAAAATCTTCTGACATGTTTGCAAAATGCCAGTATCTCGATGAAATCACTGGTAGTAAGGGTGTTATATTTGCAACTGGAACGCCGATCAGCAACAGTATGACGGAACTTTATACCAACATGCGGTATCTTCAATATGATACCCTGCAGAAGCTTGGACTTGGCCACTTTGATTCATGGGCATCTTCTTTTGGTGAAACACAGACCGTGGTTGAATTGGCCCCGGAAGGAACCGGCTACCGGGCTAAGACGAGATTTTCCAAATTTTTTAATTTGCCTGAATTAATTTCCATTTTTAAAGAGTGCGCAGATATTCAAACTGCAGATATGTTAAAATTACCTGTTCCAGAAGTGGAATATGAAACTGTAGTATTGAAACCGAGTGATTTCCAGAAGGAGATTGTAGCATCTCTTGCAGACCGTGCAGAAGCTGTTCGTGACCGGCGGGTAGAGCCATACGACGATAATATGCTCAAGATCACGAATGATGGAAGAAAGCTGGCCCTTGATCAGCGGCTTATAAATGATATGCTTCCAGACAATCCCAACTCGAAAACTTCCATATGCGTAGAGAAGGCATACGATATTTGGGCGCAAACAAAAGAAATGCGATCCACACAGTTAATCTTCTGTGATTTGTCTACTCCAAAAGAAGATGGATCGTTTTCGGTCTATGAAGATATAAAAAATAAACTTGTCCAGAAAGGCGTCCCGGAAAGTGAAATTGCATTTATTCAAGACGCAAATACTGATTTACGAAAGGTAGAGCTTTTTGCGAAAGTCAGAAGTGGACAGGTTCGTTTTTTGCTAGGCTCTACAGCCAAAATGGGGGCCGGAACCAATGTTCAGGATCGATTAATTGCATTACACCATATTGATGTCCCATGGCGTCCTTCTGATATTGAACAACAGGAAGGACGCATTTTACGGCAGGGAAACCAAAATGAAAAAGTAAAAATCTTTCGATATGTTACTGAAGGAACGTTTGATAGTTATTCCTGGCAGCTCATTGAAAATAAGCAAAAATTTGTCGGTCAGATTATGACAAGTAAATCTCCGGTGCGGAGCTGCGATGACATAGACGAAGCTGCACTTTCTTACGCAGAAGTCAAGGCTCTTGCTACTGGCAACCCTCATATAAAAGAAAAAATGGATCTGGATATCCAGGTATCTCGTTTAAAGCTGATGAAATCAAACCATATGAGTCAAAAATATCGGTTGGAAGATAATATAACACGAATTTATCCGCAGCAAATTGAGTTTCTTGAGGAATTCATTCAAGCATTTCAGCGTGATATAGAACAATATAATGAAAAGTTGGCTGCCAACAAGCAGCATTTTTTTATGAATGTAGATGGACAACTGTATACGGAAAAAAAGGACGCTGGTCTTGCTATCATTGATATGTGCAAAAGGCTTAATGGAATTAATTCTACCGCCGATATTGGTGAATACCTTGGATTCAAATTGAATTTAACCTTTGATTCATTCAACAATAGATTTCTTTTGAATATAAAGGGTTACATGAGCCATCGTATTGAAATTGGCTCCGATCCAATTGGAACCATAACACGTATCAATCATCTACTTACTGCCATGCCAGGAAAGTTACAAGAAGCGCATACAAAACTGGAAAATATAAATGTTCAGCTTGAAACCGCAAAAATAGAAGTAACCAAAGAATTTCCGCAAGAGGCAGAGCTTGCTCAAAAACAGAAACGCTTGTCGGAGCTTAACGCACTTCTAAATATGGATCAGAAAGAATCCGATACACTTGCCCTTGAAGTTGATGAGACAGAAGATTCCGCACTGAATCATACGGCAAGCAAAAATGATGCAAAAGAAGCCGATCTTGCTATTATTCCAGCCGAATACAGCCATAAAAAAGCAGTTAAGAAGAAGCCAAAACTTCTATAATCTATTTTTGATGTACGATAAAATGATAACTCGAAAGGAAATATTCAAATGGAACAGATAGAAAAAGATATTCTACATATGAAAGCCGGAGCGTTGCTGCAACTCGGAATGCAAATAGGTGCTGAACTACAGCTTACTAAGGAGAACGACAGAGATCAAGTCATGATGCAATTGTTGGCTATGCAACGTCTGGTGCAGATGGAAGGATATTCTCTCGATTTCGCCTTTGATCATTTTGGTTACGAAGAGTGTAAACGTTCAACATATAAAAAAGCAGTAGAAATTTTGATTGATGTCCGAAGTTAAATAGACCGAATCGTTTCCCGTGTCAATGATTGACACGGGAAATTATTTTGCTTTTCAAAAGTCATAACACACTCAGAAGGGAGTTGGTACAGATGGGCAAAAGATATATTTGATTTTCCCGAAAACCAGAGAGAATCGTATCGCCAGAAATTAGCAAACGCCAAAGAAGCATCTAAACCAAAGACAAGTAAAAAATGCCAAAAAGGATGCGACTTTAATATCATTTGAATTTTATATTATCTGAAAAAAGACATGACTTTTTATGATAGCCATGTCTTTTTTCATTGGGAGGAATCACCATGAGAAGAAATCGGAAATTATCACGTAAGAAGATCATTCTTGGCTCTATAGCTGCTGTTTTGGTTGTAGCAACTGCCTGCGGAATTGTTGTTGCTATGCATCGCAAAACTCCAAATTCTGGTACTGGACAGTCCATCACACTTGAACAGTCCGACTATGAAGAAAAGAAAAATGATGCAATCCAACAGATTCAGAACACTGTAAAAACGCTGTCAGAGAACCAGCAACAAAAAGTAAGTGCCTACGTAGAACAGAATATCCAAAATATCCAGAAAGCAGAAACAGAACGAACCATTGAAGCTACCTTACAGGAAACTCTTGATTATTTGGAGAGTGTAAGCCTTGGTGAAAACGAAGAGCAACGCAAAGAAACACAAAATACTTCTGAATCTTCCAATAATACAGAATCTTCTTCCAGTGCTGTTAGTGAAGCAACAGAGGAAGAAAAATATCGCGTCCTGGGTGAAGATTACACTTATGACAATGACGATTATATTCCGGTCATTAACCAGAGCAACTGGGCGGCCATGTCAGATGACCAAAGAGAAGAATGGTTAAACAAATGTACGCCGGTGAAAGAGGATACTGCTCATTCTATAACCGCAATCTGCGGCAATACATATGACACAAGTAGCAATCAGAGCTGGTTTCTTCCTTGTCGTCTGCACAGTTGGTTGGTCGAGAACAATCTGGATGCAACTGAAGCCGAATATCTTGCTTATGGAACCTACAAGAAGAGTAAGGAAACGTTCTATCTTACTCTGAATGATGCCAATAATACGGTTGTTCTTGTCACATACAGCAAAAATTTGCGAGATTTTAGTTTTGAGTTTGCTGGTATGAGCGCATCAGAAGTCCTTGAAACGAAAAAAACTACTACCGATACATCCGACCAGGAATCATCTGCAGATCAGGAAGCGGGAGATGCAGCACTCTCTGAATCTGCCATGAAAGAGATGGAGAATAATGCAGAAACAAATTAGTGATGAAAAAAGAAGCGGTATATACGTTTTGGCTGTTGATGACTATTTATACAGAGTCGGGACACTCAAAGGAAATTGGATTTTCTTGCCCCAGGATGAACAGAAGCTTTCCAAATATGATGATCGTTATGTGATCGTCAACTATGATTTAAGCCCTGCCGGAAATTGCTGGAAGCAAACCTGGCTTTTGAAACAAATTCAAGAGAACCGACAGGAAATTCGGCATTTAAACAAGATCTTACAAAATACTAATTGCAAAGTTTTACATTAAAGGAGGATTACCTATGAAAGTAGAACGAAACGGAAAAGAATTTGAATTAACGAAAGATGAGCTTTTTTTGGCCCATAAGGAATATGTTACAAGTTCTATGCAACATGTCTTAGAAAATGATTTCAAAATTCCTGCCAAATATTCGGCACTTATAGCTAAAGAAGCTTTTCATATGTATCACGAAGGTGGTCATGAAGAACATCTTTCTATTGAACTTGCGGCAGGAAACTATCATACACTCACACATGAACCTACTGTAAAAATTTTGTCAACAAAAAGTACAGAGTTTGATACGGGACGTGAAATGCCGTTACATGAAGCAAATTCTCGATTTAAAGATGTCGATCAACTCACACATGAACTTTATGGCGATCGTTCTTATGATAAAACCAAATTTCAATTAAATTTTTCTTTAAATGGAGAACAGGTGGTTTATGAAGGAGTGCAGAATCTTGGTAATCTTGAAGGTTCCCTAATTGACCATATCAGAAACGATGAGAATATGCAGGTTTATAATCGATATTATTATGATCTAAATGCAGTGCATGATCCCACAAAAGCCGATAGAATCCGCAATAATGGATCGTTTCTTTTGGTGCCATATTTAGAATCTCATATTTCTCTTTCCAACAAAGAAACCATTATTCAGGAACAGTTACATAATTCCGATGTTCTTACAATTGAAGCGAATGCAGATTACTTACATGCTATGGAAGATTATATTCAAGAAAGTCGATATTGTTTGAATGTTGGATATGATTTACCTGCAGAACCACGAAAAGTAGATTTTGACCAGAATCTGACTGATTCTAAATCAAAAAACTTGGAAGTGACGTCACAGGAAATCGAGAAAAAAAAGCCACATAATTCTCCATCCAAATCCCATAAAACCAAATCAATACGTCTATGATCATTTTGAGACTATATACACAGTCTTTTTTATTTGAAAAAGGAGAAAAATTGCTATGGATCTTGATAAATTAATTCAAAATTACGAAGACATCATCGAAATTTCAAAACAAACGACGGCGGACCTCGAAAAAACTTTAGCATTGTTAAAATCTCAGAAATTAAATCAGGAAAAAGAACTTTCATCAAATGTTACAGAGTCCATTGCTTATGAAGATCCGCGTGTACAGGAGCAACGAGATCTTGCATTACAAAATGGATATAGCAAAGAAGACGCTGATGAAGTCGCAGCAAGCTACCACTACTATTATTCTCGCTTAGATGAAATCGAACGAGATGTTATCGCAGAAGGTAAGCCTGCCAATGGTGCAGACTATGAATTACGCGCCGAAGAAGCCCGAAAAAACCTTAATCAAGATTTGAATCTGATTGATTATAAATATGAAGCTGCGAAGGACGCCCCGGTTCAAAACGTATCCCAGGCCAAACGCCCATTAAAACGTCCGCGGAAAACTATGAGCAAAATCTGATCCCTATCTTTATTTATGAAATGAGGTGTAAAAAAAATATGGCACAGGAACATGAAGAAACTTATGAAGATCGAAAAAAAAATTGGGATCTTTCCGGCAGTCTGGAAAACATTATTCACCGGTATATTCATCAAATTACGAACGCCGAACTAAAAGAAATTAATTTGGAAATGCAAGCTGGTATGTTGGAATCAGAGATCAAAGCAGGAATTAAACTTCCATTAGTGGAAATGCGACAGCGTAGAGAAACCTTTCTGCTTCAAAAAGAAAAATCCTTCTCAGAACCCGTGATTACAATTCTCAAAAGCGACACAGCAGATTTGCCAGCCGGAAGTAAACTTTCTCTATTGGATGCCGATGGTTTATTGCTTCGTCGTAATCCTGGTTCCGTAGAATATCAGATCCAATTTTTGTTGCGCGGCAAAGAAAAAGTCCAGAATGCTGTTATTGACTTATCAAAACTAAGCGGTACGGGAACTTTTGCTGATTCTATTGTTGGTGATGCTTCATTCGCCCCCAGTTCGGTCGATTATCTTAAAAAGCATCGAGATCTTTCTATTTTGGAACGCGCAGCAAAAAGGGTTTTGCGTGTCAATAAAAAAAGCGATATGAGAGCATATGCCAATGCACTCCTTTCCTACGTGCAAGAGGCTCGTAACTGTTTAAATTTTGGTCAAAATCTTCCTAAACGTCCATCAAGAAAAGACTTCACAGAAAAAAGTACCATTAAATATTCTGAATCTGAAATAGTAAATACAGCGGATTCTGCAGATACCACAACTCCGGAGTCCAAAGAGGTGCAGCCACAGGAAGCGTATTCTGAATCAAATATGATCTCTTTCGATGAGCCGCAAGTTACAATATTACAAAGTACCGTACCACAGATTCCGGCCGGTGCCAAAATGTCCCTGGCAGATACAGAACTCATGTTTAAAGGGCAGACATCAGGTTATGTAGCGTATCAGATAGATTATACGCTCGTGCAAGACAATTTTTACCATGGATCTTATCATGGTAAAGTTAATTTTGATCGAACGCATGATAAGTCTCTTACTGCACAGATTAGAGCCGCTGCATTGGCCGGACCGGTAGAAATGTCTCCACAAGATTTTAGCAAATTAACCCCTGAGTCCATGAAAAAATATCAAGTTCAAATGAACTGGATTATTGATAATTTTGTTCCTTATTTACAGAACCATCAAAATCTATCAGTTATTCGTTCACAAGCTGACAATATTTTGCTGAACCCAAATCGTGAATCTTGGGAAACTCCATATGCTAAAGAGCTTCTTTCCTATGTAGAAGAGGCTCAGGAATGCTTAAATAAGGGGGAATCTCTTCCCGCGTTACCAGCCAAAGAACATTTTCAGCTCGCAGAACAGCCCTTGGAAAATCCAATTAGCCCTATACCTGCAGACTCACAACCGGCACAGAATGTAAAAACTCCTGCAGAGCCAGTGGAAAAACCATCCAAAGTACCTGTTACAATCAACGAGAAATTACTGGCATCTCCCCCACATGACGGAAAGATTCTTAGTCAAATTCCTGCAAGTAAGAAATACGTTGAACTTGAGTTTCTTTCCTCTCTTGATAATGGAAAAACTTTTCTTGCAACCATTGACCCGGATAAAGAATATCCACTTTGGGTAAAAGAAAATGATGAATGGAAACCGGCAGGTTCTCGATTTGGAGATATTCTTTCTTATTCCTACGGAAATGTAAAAGCGGCCGCCCAAAAAGAGTTTGAGCGTTTAAGAAATCAAGATTCTGCAGAAGTGCAGGACTCAACTCACCGGCTTAATGCTCCTACGGTTGAAAGTCCCGAAGCCGAGCATCTGCAGAAAAAAGCTGCAGATCTCCTTGATATTTCACAACCACTGGTTGATCAAGAAGCTTTTCAAGAAGTGTTTCAAGCGCTGCAACAAAATGAGATGCCACAAGCCGCTGATATGTTGCATTTTTTTGCATCCCATTTGGATGAAGTCCAGGAACATTATCGTTCCATGCAAGAAGAATTTCGGCGGATAAAACCACAAATTGCTGATATTGACAAAAAACTCTTTACTGACTCAGTGTGTGTTAGTGAAGCTCAATCTGAGTTGAATCGTGGCGAAAGATTTGTCCAGACTACCAAAAATCGCTTGGCTAATCAGGTTATGAATACACGAGACAACATGATGTCAAGCAAAAAATCCGCTCTGATCTCTCTGGCCGAAAGCATCCGCGTTCCAGAAACGTTAGAAATGCTGCAAGACTGTATGCAGCGTGCTGAAAAATCCCTTGATAATGTTTTCTATCGTCTGAATGATACCAGGCACGCTATCCATGACGTAGCTCTTGGTGTCAAAAATATCGGTCGATCTTTAAGCGGGAAAGAATTGTTAACTTATAAACCATGGGATATGGAAAATGGAGCAATCGCCTCTATGCAGAGAAAAATTTATGCTATGGAGCGTGGTCTTAATCACTTACAAAAGCAGGCAAAAACACTGCAGGATCAAATGCGGCCACCGAAAAATAAGGTTAGGAAGCAGCTAAATAACAATAAAAAGGGACGTCCAACTACCATTAATATATAGTAAGACTCGTCTTAACGAAAAATATAGAAAGATTCCAAAAAACAATTTTTCACTTTTACTAATTTATAAGGAGGATTTTTATGGCAATGGAAGATGCCGGCGGAACCGGCGATCTGGCCCTTATGATCAACACAGAAATGATTATCTTAAAAGGAGCTGTAAAAGCCAGTACGTACGCAGGAAAAACCATTGGAAAAGGTATGATAGCTCCCTTACGACTTATCCAGTATATTATGAAATTACGGAAGGAACAGCGAATTTCCGAATCAGATTTCAAGGATTTTACGCAGTTCATGAAGGACTGTGAGGGAGATTATATTATTGCTAACTTACCAACACGTGATCCGGAACGCTTAGATGAACTTATGGATTCCATGACAGAAGTTGGAATAACATATTGTATGCTTCCAGATCTCGACATTCAGGATTCTTGTTGTCAGATCGCTATACGCGGAAAAGACGTTGCAAAATGGCAAGCGCTGTATGAATCTTATGTAACCAGTGAACTTGATCTTGGCGGCCCGCTTGATTTTGAAGAACTGAAGGCACTTACGTCTGGGAACTATAAGATTAAGAATCTGGCACTTGGTGACAGTTCCGAAGATAATGAGCAACTGGAAAAGTTTCTGGACATGCTTGATGAGCGTAAAGTCAATTATGCAGTTCTTCCTGATCTGAAATATGGTGATAATCATATTCAATTGGCAGTAGCCAATCAATCTTTGCCACAATTTAGTTCAGCACTCGAAGCTTATCTGCAGGAATTCCCTTCTGCCGTTGAACATCTGGAGGAAGATCTAACAGATCGACAATACTATGATACCGGTCGAATGTCTGAAAATGACTATTTTAATACTGCGACAGAAGATCTTAGAGAAACAATGCATCCTGAAAAATGGAAAGCAGGAAAAGACAGAAGCTCAGATTCTTTTGAGGAAGCCCTGGTCGGAAAAGAACTTAGTCGGTATGAAACCCTCAAAGCTCGACCAGGGTTGATTGAAAGATACGTTCCTGCTGAAAAAATAGTTGCAAAGCAGGGCGATGAAATAGCTTTGCAAGTTGGAAATAACGAATATGTCCGCATTCAAGAAGCATTATCTATGGACAACGGACGAGGATGCATCATTTTTCTTGATCCTGAAAAAGATTATGCTTCTTATCATCCCGACGAGAATAATACCATAAGAACCCCAACAGGTAATATATCTGGAAAACAACTATCCCGATATACAGAAAAAGCCGACCGAGACATTGTACAACGCCTTGATTATATACCATACGATGAGCCGAATACAGCGCCGATTTCTTTCACACCAGCAAATTCACAACGACTTGTTCGTGATATTGACTCTCCAACCGTAGAAACTCCACAGTTCGAGTCCCAATCACCGGAACTACCTGTAGATGTTTTGGCCGTTGAAACACCAGTGACTTTTCCGGCGCAATTTCTATATTCGGATCAATTGGACACTCAGGTCATCGCTCGTATCCCTGGAACCCAGAAATACGTTCAGTTAGATTTTGTTTCTACTCTCCATGAAGGGAAAACTATATTGGCTGCCATTGATCCGCAAAAAGAATATACCATTCTTAAAACAGACAAGCTGCAGCAACTTATTCATGGCAGTATTACAATTGACCCACAAAAAGAATATACTGTTCTGACAGACACAGAAAATGGTCTAAAAGCTATAGAAAAGGTAACAGGTGATGAACTTCTAACTTATTATGCCAAAGTACGTCCAGATGCTCAAAAGCAATTTGATCGTATTGTTAATCATTCTGGACCTCAAGAAAGTTCAAAAAAGAGGAAAAAGCCACCACTTCCTAGAAAGGATAAGACCATGAAATTATAATTTTTCCGATATCTTACGTTTCAAATAGCAGAAAGGAAAATAACTATGATTAAAAAGAAAAAAATACCTGTTGGAAAATTGGTATTTGTCCTTATCATTATCGAATTATTTTGTTTGGTTTTTTCCGGAATTTTGGGAGAGCCTGGCAATGATCTCAATTTCCAGATAGCGTCATGGATGAAGCATCCATGGCGCTGTTTTAATAAATACACCTGGCCTCTTTTAGGTGTCGGGTTAATGGGATGGGTATTTTTTCTGGCTAAATATCTTGAGATGCACAGAAATACTCATTCTGAAATAGAACATGGTTCTGCAGAATGGGACAGTTTTGAAAATGCAAACGCTCGAATGGCCGACCTTGAGCACCCTGAAAATAACCGGATTCTGTCGAAACATGTGAGTCAGGCATTGGATGGCCCGAAATCATTTCCAAATAATAACATGATCGTTGTTGGTGCTCCTGGAACCGGAAAATCTCTATTTGTGATTGCGCCAAATATTTTGAAATGTATATCATCGTACCTCTTCATGGATCCAAAAGGAGAATTGGTTGAAAAATATGGCAATTACATGCGGAAAAATGGGTATCAAATCCGCGTTCTAAACCTCAAAAACATGGAACAATCTGATCGTTATAATCCATTTGTTTATATTCGATCAGAAGACGATATTCCGCGGCTGATTATGAATATTTTTAAATCGGTCGAACCACCAGATGCCCAAAAAGGAGATCCGTTCTGGGACGATGGCTGCGCACTATATCTACAGTCCCTATTTTACTTTGTATGGGGACTATCCGTTGAAGATAAAAAATTACTTTTTTACAATGCTCACCTCAATTGGGAATCTGTCTATGAAACCAAAACCATGAATCAAGTAACCAGGCTTACTCAGTTAGAAAGTTCCAAAATAAACTCCGACTCGGATGATGATGACGATTCTACCCAGTTGTCTCTTCTTATGGATCAGCTTGAAAATATGCATCCAGATCATCCGGCCGTAAGAGATTACAAAAAGCTCAAAGAGGGTGCTCCCGAAACCGTAGCATCTATTCTTCTGATCCTAAATGGAAAATTTAAATTTTTCTATTCTTCCTCTATTCAGCGTATTTTTGAAGCTGATGATATGAACCTCTGGGAACTCGGAACTGGATGGCATAGAGACGAAAAGACCAAAGTTGCGTTATTTCTTGTCCTGAAAGAAAACGATAGTAGTTATAACTTCTTGGGTAATATGCTTTATCAGCAGCTCTTTGATGAGCTTCTCCGGGAAGCTGATCAGAATTATCACGGGCGACTTCCAATTCGTGTTGAATGTTGGATGGACGAGTTTGCAAACGGCCTCCGGCCGGAACGTTTCGAAAATTTAATTACAACATTACGTTCTCGAAATATTGCAGTCATGCTCTTCTTGCAATCAATCAGTCAGTTGCAAACCATGTACAAGGGCGATGGTTGGAAGGTTTTCATGGATTCATGCGCCGTGTTCTTATTTCTTGGATCTGGCCGCGGAGCTTTGGACACTCAAGAGACTATCAGCAAGATGCTTGGAAACGCCACAATCGAAAAGACTTCAGGAAGCGTATCTTACGGTCAAAATGGCAGTAACAGCACCAGCTTTGATCGAATGCAGCGTGCGCTTATGGAAGCCAATGAAGTCGCACAAATGGATAAAGACAGTTGTATTATCTTCCCATTTTCCAGCAAACCAATCATCGACAAAAAATATAAACCATTTCATGATCCCTCCTATATTAAGTCAAAAGAATACGGCCCTTATAAACATCCAGTTGAAGTTATCCGGGATGAGCATGGAAAATTACTTACAGTCAATCATACTGAAAAATTTTATTTTCCTGATCAGAATTTACAGAAAAAAATTCAAGCGGACATCCAGAAGGGTGATTCTGATGACATGTTATTCAGATTGAGTGAAGACGAGTTTTGTGCTTTGAATTTGGACGATCCGATCTTAGAGCGTCCAGAAGGAAATTTATTCCTTTTAGAGCAAATCAAGACGTTTGAGTCACAAAGCACCGATGAAAAACTGCAGAAAGCTGCTCAGGAAAAAGCTGCACATAAGCAATCTTATGAAGCTACACCAGAAGATGAAACTGAGCCATCTGTTTATGAAATTCGGCAAAGTTGGGACATCTCTGGTAGTTTGGAAGATGTGATCCGTCGGTATATTATGGATTTCTCAGATGAAGAAATTGCTGAAATCACAGAAGCAATGAATAGTCATGTGAGCGAGAAAAAAATTAAAGACTGCCTAAAATTGCCTCCGGAAAAGCTACGCCTTATGTTACAATTCTATGTTCAACAGCAACACAAAAAAGGAGCTTAACATGTTCGATATTTATTCTGCAAACGAATGGTCTACAAAAAAAAGAAAAGATTTTTTATGTGATCAGTTAAAAAATTGGCCATCGTTATTCAACTTTTTGAATCAAAAAGATTTTTGCTGTATGCCATTACCAAATATCTATCCGACTATGAATTATGATCCTACAGAAGGTGGTCTCTTTTTTTACTCCTTGGAAGTGGCACGTACACTCCAAAATCTTACAACTCATATGAGCCTTACGTGGAAAAGAGAAGAGAGTCCCTTGCTTATCGGACTCCTTCACGCTATTTGGATTTTGGATGATTATTACTGCGTACCATTTGGCGACTCCCAGGAGCAATTAGGTCTTTTGCGAAACGAAAGTCCCATTTACCCGCCAGGTTATGGAGATAAAAGTTTAATTTTGCTCATGAATCACATTGATCTTACTGAAGAAGAAAAGCTCTGTATTCTCTATCATCGTGGATCATTTGCAGAAATGCAATATTGGAAATATTATTGCAAAGCCATCAAAAAAAATCAAAATGTACTGTTCACACACACAGCCATTTGCTCAGTAATATTTTAACAGAAAGGAGATCTCATCATGGCGGAAGAAAAAAATAATCGCTCTGAAAAGCTGGAAACTTTAGATCATCAAATCCGAGATATTATTAATCAGTGGAATGAAGATCCTGCGCAGATCAGCGACTTTCTTCAATTTGCGAGTAAATTTTCTTATTCTTATTCTCCCAGGAATACTATGTTGATTCAGCAGCAACAGTCAGGAGCCATTCTTTGCAAATCGTTTCAAGGCTGGAAAGAGCTTGGTTATTCTGTAAAAAGAGGAGAGCATGGTATGGAAGTATACGTTCCCACACCAATCACGCTTTTGAAAATTGCTGACACCGAAATTCCATATAGTAAAGCGTCGAAAGAACAACAAGCTGCCTACGATGCCGGAAATTTGGAAGGGCGAAAAATTATTCACTTTAAAGTTGGATATACTTTCGATATTGCTCAAACAAATTTTCCACCTGAACATTATCCAAAATTCCTCGATCGCGGAATCCCATCCGAACTTCATAAGCAGTGTACCGAAGTTTTGAAAGAATTTTGTGAAGAAACTCTCGGTGTTCGAGTTTTTCTTCAAGATCAAGATCAGGAAATTAAAGGGGCAGCATTATATGGTTTCCATAGTCCCGGTACATCGGAAATCCATATAGCATCCACACTACAAGACACCGCTGCATTTTCCACTTTAACTCACGAAGTTGGTCATGCCCTTGCACATGGAACTCTTGATGAATTTTTCAATATCGGATCACATCAAAAAGAATTTGAAGCCGATGTGATGAGCATAATGCTCCAACAACATTATGGACTCGAAATTACAGATGAACGAAAAAGTCATCTGGTTGGCCACTACAAAAGCTGGCTTGAATCTGATCCAAAAAATTTTGCTCCAGACAAAAGCATAAAAAAAATGTTTGATTTATATTCGTCTCAAGTAAAATTGTTAGACCAAAAAATGATTCAGAAATTTCCGGAACTTGCGCAGAAGTTACTTGCTCCGGAAATAGAACCCAACCCAGAAGCAAAACTGCAGAAACAAATAACTCGCAAATCCATTCCAAAGAAAAAGAAAACTTTGAGAAGATAAAATTTAATAAAAGGAGATTCCGACAATGAATGTAACCTATATAGGATTTGGTGGAACCATGGATGTGCCGTGCTACAAAGATGAGAAAGGAAATTTATATTTTGACGTAAATGATGGAAAAAATGGGCTGAATTTATACAGCGGAGCATACCTTACTTCCTATGGCGAAATATGTGGTGAGCCTAATCTCAAAATAACTGAGCCTATCGAATGCTCTGACCCGTTCATTCGTCATCCACGCGAAATGGATTACATGATACTCGATCGCATGAAAGAAGACTGCAATTACTATATCAACCATGACGGAAATGTAAGCTCTGGCAGTATCTGGGGCGGCAGCATAGAATCACTTCTTTCGGAAATGGAAGAGCGTCTGAGTTCTTTTGACGCCAATGAAAAACCAGAATGGTTGACAGATACAGATTTTGAGAGAATGAAAAATCGTGTTTCTGAAATAACAGGGATTCCCAAAGATCAACTAATCAATCATTATAAATCAGTAAAAGTCCAAAATGCAAATTCCAAAAAGGAAAAAACATTGACCCCCAGATAAAAGATACCATCGAAATTTGAATACCATCTATTTGAATTTTGATGAATTTGGAGCTACATTATTTATTTTTCAAGCGCATCCGACTCCCAGATGCTTACAGGAATTTGAAAAAAAATTTGAAATGCGCTTTACGGAATTTTATGGAAAGATCATTCTTACTTTTAGATTTGGAACTTTGGACTGGTTCTATATTCCTTATACACCATATTACGATATTTACCCGGACGGTAAACTTTACTTCCCGGATTGCTCATTTGGAATTAACCTTTTTATTTTTTTAATAGAATCAACATCTATGAAACTATTGAAAATTCGAACTTTAGATCTTCCCATAAGATTTTCCAAACGCTTTCAATCTGCAGTAAGATTCCAGGCGTTACGTCCATATAACAGGGAAAAGCATTTTAAGATCATTAAAGCATTGTATTCTAATTACTCAGCAGAAGAAATTGCATTTATGAGTAAGCTGCAGCATCGCTGCAAAATTCGCTATCACAAAAATCAGCAGATTGATATTTCTGAATTTATCAAACATGATTTTTAGAAAATGTTAAATCTGCAAAATCCCAAAAATGAATTTAGCAAAAATTTGATTTGACAAAATTCTAAAATCTGATTTTTGCAAATTATAAAAATTAAAAAGTGAGGAAAAGAAAAATGGAAAAAAAGAAAAACACACCAACAGCCATTAAGTTAGAAAAGGTTCAGACAGAAATCCGCAAAACCCGTGAGAAGCTCAATAAGCTTGTTACTGAAGAAAAGAAATTGACCACACTGTATCAGACAGAAATTATGCAGACCACATCTGATTACTTAAAGGATTTCTTCAAATCAGAAAATCCAAACTACGAAGATCTGAGCGCTTTTCTGAAAGCAACCTACTCCGTTGAACTGGATGATACTACTCCATCTTCCGAATCTTCAAAAGAGGCAGAAGAGGAGTCGGATGAATATGCTGATTTAGATGCTCCAGAAGATGAACCGCAGACTCCCGTAACCAACATCACCTGGAACTCCAATGCTGATCCGAGTAATATTTAATCATTCAAACTTTCTGGGACGTTTGCTTTTTGAACGTCCCAGTTTCTAAATAAGGGATTGAAAAATGGAAGAAAAATCTTATCATATCCGCACCAATGATCCAGATGTAATTTCCAAAATTGAAAATTTCAATGCATACGGTTTTACAACTCGGAAAGATTTTATTTTTGCCGCAGTAAAAATGTATGATACATTCACAACGTCAGAAGAAACATTAAGACGTGTCGTTACCGAAGCAGTTATGGAAGGACTTATTGGTGTCTTAAACGTTGAATCAGATACAGAATCAAATTCTGATCCGGAGGAAGATGTATATAGTAATTATGACTCTATCAATAATATCGATTTACCTGGCTGAAAAAAATTACAATTATGCTAACTTGCTCGATATAAAATCGAGCTATAGGGGTCTTAGGGGCCTCCCTAACAAGGTGCATTTTGTTAACAAAATGCGTATCTTGCTAATTAATAATAAGTATTATACCTTGTATGTACATAATATGTACATAGGCCTCAAATCCAGTGTTTATGCGGGGTTTCAGAAAATCAAGAAATTTTAGCCTTTTTCTCAAATTTCACTTTTTCTAAAGCTCAAAGGACTCATGTACATATTATATACATGAGTAAATTTACGTATCTGGCGTGTTCCAGAAATGTATTTTTTTTAAATAGAACAAGGAGAAAAATTTATGGGGCGTAAACGAAAGAAGCCTATTGACTCTGAAAGGTTATCAAGAATGGTTGGTATCCGAATATCAGAGAATGATTATAAAATTCTTATGGAAAGAGCAAAGTCCAAAAGCTCAGATCCGGAAAAAGTTAATTTTTCAAAATACTTGTGTGGGATTTTACACGACTCCACTATTTCCAATTATCATTTTTTGAAAATAAATTTTCGTCAGATTGATCAGCAGCTCATTAACATCGACAGTAGACTTTTGCAAATTCAAAAAAACACGGAAGTGTCTGGATATCCCTTAGAAATGATTCAGAAAATATCTGAATGTCTCATCCTCTTGCAAAGTCTACAAGCAGATTTTCAAAAAACAGAAGCGGAGGTTTCAAAATGGCTATCACAAAATTAAGTCACGTAAAAGAACGTTCCTCCGGAAATCCTAATGCCGGATTGTATGCATGTATTGACTACATTCTCAATCCAGAAAAAACAGAAGATAGGTGGATTGGTGGAAACGCTGGTTCAACAACCCAAAACGTTTACGATCGCATGATGACCACTAAGCGAGAATTTCATAAAGTAGACGGCCGACAATGTTATCATTTTGTAATCAGCTTCTCGCCTGGTGAAACGGATGCGCTTACCTGTTTTAATGTTGCTCAAGATTTCTGTGAAAAGTATCTCAAGGGACAATATGAATATGTTTTTTCCGTTCACACAGATCATAAACATATCCACGCTCACATTGTTTTTAACTCTGTATCTATGGTTGACGGTCATAAATATCACTATAGCGATGGACAGTGGGAGAGTAAAATACAGCCAATCACAGATTCCATATGCCAAAAATACGGATTGTCAAAATTAGAATACGACCGGAGCAAACGAAAGGGGGTAGATTACGGCGCATGGAGAGAAAAAAAAGACCCAACTGGAAGTCAACATCTTCGTGAGACGATCGACGCTGCCATCGCAAAATCACACTCCTATAATGAGTTTCTTTCCATCATGGAAAAAAACTATCAAATAAAAAAAGGATTTTCAAAAAAATGGAATTCTGAATATCTATCTTTTAGAAGTTATGACAATCAAGCTGGCCGGTTTCGACGAAATTATGTTTTAGGAAGTGCTTATTCGGTAACGAGTATAAAGCAAAGGATTATTTTAAATCAAACTGAAATTCCAATCAACTTAAAACGAGCTACCCCCAATATCCGGGATTTTGAATTTTCAATTGGTTCCGGAATCCGTACAGAACGCAGCGGCGTGCATCTTACGCAGCATCAAAAACGTTATATGATTAATTACTGGAAATTGAAAGGCTCCGAGCGTAAAGTTACCGGCGGAGGATCTTCTTCCTGGCAACTTTCAAGGGAGATTGATCGTAGTTTGCGCGATTTGCAAACTTTACAAGATAATAAAATTAAAACTGCAGATGATCTCTCAAAACGTTTGCACGAAATGGATCAGCTCAAATCATCTACTCGAAAACAGTTGCAAGCATTGCGATCCAATCAAGAAGATTCCGAAACGAAAAAAATTCTTGATGAATATATAACTATTCAAAAAGCTCTTTCGAGCGGAAACTTTGCCGCAGCATCTGAGGGAAAATTAGAAAACCGGCTTGACGAAATCGAAGAAACTTATCCTATTCAGGATCTTCTACGGCGGCAATCGCAAACTGATCAGCAGGAAGCGCAGCTATCTCAAACGTTAAAGAATATGCAAAGCTCTTCTAGGCGATTAGCAAAATTAAAACGTTTACAAAAATAATAGGAAGGTGGTGTGTTTATTGAAGTTCCACAAGTATACGCAAACAGAAAGAACAAACATATTATCCCCATATATACAGGATAAATTAAAAAGTGCAAAATTAAATTTGATTCTAAATTTAGGGTTCCCGCAAAATTTGATTGATAACATGCTTCCTTATATAGAGGATGAAGCTCCGGCTTGGCAGCTCCGTATGATAAGTTTTTTCGATGCCGATCCGGAAGAACTTCGGCTGACATTGGAAGGTGCAATTAAAGAGGAATCTATTGGAGACTTTCAAGAAATTAGAAAAAAATATTATTCAGAACATGCAGAAAGCAAAAACGAATCCTTAATTTTGGAATCAATGGAGCAAAACGGGAACTTCATCAAATTACAATATGAACTGATGCAGCAAATAAATTCTCAACTGCAGCAACAATTATTATCTCAAGATCAGCGTGCTGATTTATTGGCAGAAAAAGAAGTACTTACTGTGCAGCTTCATGATTCCCAAAAAGAAGTCGTACAGTTTCAGCAGCGGCTCGATGATGTTGTAGAAAGTTTTCATACGAAAGAATCCGCTTATTTAGAACAGATCCGCTTGCTTCAAAGCAGAATTGAAGATCTGCAAAATCCAAAACAAATTGAAGTTTTTATGTCATCTGCTGAGTCGGTAGGATCTGAACCGGATGGAGCATCCGATTCAGATCCTACTCCCGTGCAAGAAAATCCAGATTCTCATATTGATTTGCAAAGTAAACGCCATAGCTGGTTTTCTTTTTTTCGAAAAAGTAAAACTGAAAAATTGGCCGAACAGGAACATCAGGCACGTGATCAACTTATCAAAAGTTATATTTATGATCCTGATCATTCTGAAGAGCAGACGAAACTTTTACTGGCTGCAGCTTCATCGGAAGAATGGACACTGGAAGATCTAAAGACATTAGCATCTCAACCAGATCTCGAAAAAATGCAATCGTTACAACACAAAATAGAACAGCTTTATCATGTTCAAAAATAATTTTGAAATAAATTTCAATTTCAATTAATCTACGATATAATAAGTATACAAGGGAGGAGGGATTTTTATGGACTTTATAGAATTAAATTTATGTGATAAAGTTGGAAAAATTCTTATAGAAGCAAAAAAATTGTACACTGGAAGTAGTTTCTGTATGTTTCTTAAATGGATGGCCTCTGATATCTTCAACGAGATTATTATCGGAAATTCTATCTATTGTTCTCAGGCCAAAACATATGTTGCTCGATGTTTTATAATGGAGGTGGGTTCCAGTGATGACACCAACCTCCCATCTATTAATGATGATGCTTTGCATTGGATCGGCTACCTTATGACATATTGGTGTTTTTCTTTTAAACTTACCCCATCCTATCTTCTTGAACACTACGATATAGCTTCCATTGTAAATGCATACCCAACACTTCATACACTCAGTATTAAAATGGCAATCAGTAAAATACAGGAGGACTATGCCGTATGAGCAAATTGTATGTATATCACGGTTCAAACACCGAAGTAATTCATCCATCTCTATCTTATGGAAGATATGATGCCGATTTTGGAATCGGATTCTATGTAACACAAAGTCAAGAAATGGCTGAAAAATGGGCCTGTAATAAAAAAGAAAGCATCATTAATGTATACGAATTGGACTTAGACGAATTAACCGGCATCGAACTTCTTCCAGATAAGACCTGGCTTGATTTTGTCGTACATAACAGAAGTGGATATCCTAAACAGCCACCTTTTAATCTTTCCGGCATAGATTATTTTATCGGTCCAACGGCTGATGACAAGCTCTTTTCTGTTGCGGAGCAATATGAGAGTAATCTTATTGATGCCGATATTGCAGTAAAAGCGATGAATTCCATGGAAATCGGCACTCAAATATCTCTTGCTACAGATGCAGCCATTGCATCTATACAGTTTGTGAAATCTTATAAATTAAATCCTGAACGAAAAAAAGAACTACAGGAATTGCGACTCCTAGATAGAAAGAGATCCAATCAAATTGTCGAAATTCTTTTAAGGAAGCGAGTAGAAGCAGTAAATCTAAAACCAGGCCCACCACCCATAGTTCATAAAAAGAAAAAAACATCTGTCATTAAACATTTTTGACACTCCCCACGGTTAAAGTAGGTGGAGTCTCAACGAATTGAATTCATATTTTAGGAGATGGTAATATGCCTAGTCAATATATTATGGTTACCCCAGGCAGTGAAGTTTTTGAACACTATGACCAAAAACGAGATTGCTACGAACAGCTTACAAATTTTATGAACTTGCCTACTCATGGAAAAATATGTGCCCTCTATGGGCTACGTAGAACCGGAAAAACAGTTATGATGGAACAGTGCATTGCAGAACTCCCCGAAGAAGAAAAGCAAAAAAGTGCATACCTTCTCTGTTTGAACGGATGCGATATGCTGGAAGTCCGCCGCGTAATGGAGCCACTCTATGCAAAAGGTACTCGAAATTTTTTCATTGATGAAATTACGGCCGTCACGGACTTTCAAAAATATGGAAATGTACTTTCTGATTACTTTTCCGCCAAAGGTGCCAAAGTAATCATTGCAGGCACTGATTCTCTGGGAATTATGCTTGCAGAAGCCGATATTTTGTATGACCGCATTCAAATGATTCATACATCTCATGTTCCGTATGCAGAATTTTCCAGGCTTTTAGGCGGAAAGACTCTTGATGACTATATTGAATATGGAGGGACTTTAACTAAGGAACCCTATAAAACTCTTCAATCTAGTTCCGAATACTTAAATACAGCGATCGTCGGAAATATTTTGCACTCTTTAGAAAAAAGCGAAGACGCCCGACGATATGGAGCTGCTTTAACAGAATTATATGATCATGACGAATTACTATCGGTCTTAAATAAAATGATTAATAAATTCAGTTATTTTGTAACTGTACAGGCTGTCAACAAATATTTCAAAAGCGCTCCGTTATATTCAACCATTCATAATATTAGAGAACCTTCCTATATTTCAAAAATTAATGTGGAAGAAGCCAATCAGCGAACAAAGGATATTTTAGGAATTAAAAACCAGGAAGAAATGGATACTTCTCTAAGCAAACAACATATAGCAGAATTAAAAGATTATCTTCAAGGACTAGATCTATTCATTAAAATTCCTTCTTATACCTCTCTCAAAAAAGGAGAGCGCGTACAGGATTTAGAAATTTTTCTGCAGCCTGGTATGCTATACGCCCATGCTACTGCTTTAATGCAGTCATTGGCAGATAATAGTATGTGGATGGATTCTTGCGGGATAGATGATCGCAATGCTTTTCTTTTCCGCGCTGATCGTTTTGTTAAGGGAATTCTTCTCGAAAATATCATTTTGGCAGAAACTTACAGATCGTTTTCCCAAAATAATCCTAAGCGTTATTATGTTTCGCAATTAAGCACAACGCTCAAAGAAAATAATCAGCATGTCGAAGCTGATATGATCTTAGTTGATATACAGAAGAATGAAAGCTATTTATTTGAAGTAAAATATTCAAATCAAATCGTAGAAGAGCAGACAAAACATTTACGAAACGAACATTTCACGCAATATGTGGATGAAAATTTTGGAAAAGTAACCGGTCGGTTTGTGCTTTATACAGGTGAATCAAACTGTATGAATGAAATTCCTTATTTGAATGCTGAAAAATACTTGAATCGGCTTTCACAATTTTCAAAACCACCCTATCCAAAATTAGAAAAACTTTTTTCCCCGGAAAAGGTAGTTCAAACTAAACAACCGAAAAAAAGCTCTCACAAAAAACCTCTACTATAGAAAAGGACTGCCGCATTAGCAAATATTTTTGCTAGACGGCAGCTTCCTTTTCTTATGGCTATTCTTTTATTAATCCCACATATACCGGAAATTTAAGCGCTTACGTTTGACGTTTTGCAAGCCATCGGTGCTATTTGCCAAAGTTTTAAAAACGAATGCAGAAAAGCAGCAAACCTTTTTAGGGTTTACTGCTTTTCCGTTGCCTGTAGACAATGTGATTTCAGTTTTTTGTTATCTAATTCATCGTATTAGATGTTGTAGAACAATAACCAAATAAAATAACTATTTCATTGTTGGTGGTCATAACTGCATTAGGGGGGATAGAAATAATTAAACTACTCGGTAGCTTCATCACCATTAAATTCACGGTTTGTTTTTCCATTTTGATTACAACTTACTGTAATTGTGGCTGATGAAGAAAGCTTATTTCCCAAAAGGCCTTCTTTATACAATTCAAATACTCCAACTGCTTTTGCAAAAGTGGGAGAAACCTGTTTCTCAGAAGCGCTATTTTTAACCTGCCAACCATCAGCAACATTCCAAACACTGTTTTTACAGTTTGTTACATTACAGATGGTTCCATCATATGTAAATTCGCCAACGGTCTTAAATTCACCCAATGTAGAATTATCAGACTTCAAATAAAAGCGTCCAGATTGCCATGCAGAAGCAGTTTGATACTTGGCAATTGTGACTGGTTCAGAATTATAAAGCTCTATACCAACTTCTGAGTTATTGGTATTCAGCAGGATAGAATCGTTTTGTGTTGGTTTGATTGAAGTATGGTCTGCTGCAAAAGCAGTTGTAGGAGACATAGTTCCTAACAAAAATACGGACAAAGTTGCTGCGATAAGTTGTTTAAGTTTTGTATACATATTTATCTTTACCTCCACATTAAATTATAGTTGATTCATCATAATCTCCAGAAAAACTGATTTTTCCGCTTTTACTACATTTTGCTTTACAACTTGCGCTATTATTATATTTACCATTCTTTTTGAGCGTATAGTTTCCTATAATAGAGGCACTTCCGTCATCGCTTTCTTCATCGCTTAGATTATATGTTCCGCTCCATCCAGAAGCTGTTGGATTATGATAGCCACTTGAACCAGTTGCTGTTGCTGATGATCCAGTATATTCAAAAGTTCCATCTAAACCATATACGGATACAATCTCTTTGCTTGAAGTTAGGCGAAACCAACCCTCCATAGAAAAACTTTTTGCGCGCGCACGAGTTAAATTGTTTACTTTAATTACTACTTCCGTGTAAACTTCTTCGCTTATGTCTAACTTAACTGGAATGGTTGTAATACCATTTTGTACAGTGATATCGGCTGGATCAGCTAATGCAAGCGCTTCTTCAAGGGAGATTTCAAATGATGTATTTTGTTGCCTGTCATTTGATTCTGCCGCAAACGTTGGTAAAGGAAATGAAAATAATAATGTAAAAGCAATCAATAATGGAAATAATTTTTTCATATCACATGCCCTCCATCAAATAAGATTTGTTTTAGAATCTGTTTCTCTTCTTGAAAAATAAAAATGCACAACCAAATACTGACAAAGCTAATATCCCCCAAATAAACCGAGCATAGGTTACTTGAGAATGATCAACATCTTTAACATCTGTTCCGCCAGCCATATCCGAATTTGCTTCTGGTAAATCATTAGCAATTTCTTTTACTTGTTCGTAATCATAAATTACAGAATTACTTCTTGCATAAGTGACTAAATTTTCATCATAAGCTGTTGCAGTAACAGGAACAATTTCTTCTATTACACCATCACTATTAGGAATGAGGGCAACAACATCTTGGAATATTGGTAAACCGCCAACCAATATTGTATCTGCTGGAATTTCATCGATGATACTTGAAAGTTTTTTTTCATAATCATAGTTTGAATTTCCATTTTTGTATAATGCAAGGCTAGAAATGACCCATTTCCCCGCATTATCTAATACCTCTTGCTGTTCTTCCTCAGAAAGAATAGCTTTTGCATTCTCACTTAAAGGAAGCCCCTTTTGGAAATTAACTACCACGGTTCCATTAACTGTATCAATCGGTAACAGATAAATATAGTTTCCGTTTTCAAGTGCATTTTCAATTTCACCTGCTACGTTAGTGGATAATTTAAAAACATTTGTATCGACATATATTTTGAAAGCACTGTCATAATTTATGTCCTCTGCTGTAATGGATATGTTTTTATCACTGTATACATCATTAACAGCGGTTACAATTTTGTCTGAAATGTTGCTTAATTCCGATTCGGCGTTGCCCGAAAAATCGGATGCAAATGCTGTTGCAGAAAACATGAACATCATAGAGAGCGTTAATAAGCAAGTGATTATTTTTTTCATATTCGTTACCTCCTAATCAATATTAAGCTTTCTATTGGTTATTTTCTTAAAACAGTTTTTTCATAGCAACGAGTTCCCAGTGTTCCAGTTGATCCATTTACCAGCCCAGTATACGAAAAATATTGTGCATCAACATTGGGCGAAGGGTCTAAAATATACAAATAATTTGTAGAACCCGTCTTATAACCACTAGCAACGACTACATGACTTACTGAACCATTCTGGCCTTGTAACCAGACAACAAATGGATCGCCATCATCAATTTCAGTTTTACAAGAATTAAAAGAAAGTGCGGTGGATTTACTGGTAAAAGTTACACTATCTACAGATGCATATTTTATCGCATCGCAAATATTTGTAATAGTACCCTTTTGATTATCTGTATTACCCTTAATTTTTTTTACAATAGCATACTGGTCACGATTGCTTCCACTGTTATAATATTTGCCGATCATCTCTGAACAAGAAGCCCAGCACCAATATGTCTTGTTTTGATCTATCTCAGAAACACCCAAAGTTTTTGATGCTGCAAATACTGGAACAGTTAAAGTCATAATCAGCATGGCAACAACAGGAATTTCTAATAAACGACGTTTCATAAATTATTCCCCCATTTCCATTTTATTTTCCTTATAATACCTACGCTTATAACTACGATACCATGATAATCACCCTCCATCATTTTTAAAATTATGTACACAATAATGTATATCTTAACAAAATTATATCACAATTAAATGTATACCGCAAATAGTTTCTGTAATATCATGGATTTCGCTTTTAGTAACGCATATTTATAAGTAGCCCCTTTTCTGTATTCACTTTTCCTTTTTTCTCACAGACAGAACCATTATGCACAAAATTCCCCCTTTTCTGTTTGGAACCGTTTTACCTATTTCTTTTTCCTTTTATACAGCATATTCTATCCACCTTTTTCATACAAAATGTCCTTTACTTTTTCTATCAGCAGTTCATCACAGAACTTTCGGCTTACACTCTTTCGGCTGATTCCGCTTCCTTCAAACGTTTGGACTCGTCGATACAGATATAGTTCTCTCATGTTGAAACCTATGATCATCAGGTTAAATATAACTTCTGTCGCTGTGTGACAATAACAGTGCTTCGCGTGATAATACGTTTTTTACTAATGAAATCCATTCTCTTCAATATCCCATCCGCGGTTCATCATCTCCCACAAGATTCGGTAGTCCGCATGTTCCAGCGTAGTCACAAGCCACATCCAGCATTCGGTTTCATTTCCTTTTTCTTCCCATTTTTCGCGATATCGGACCACACGGAGTTTATGCGGGCTGCCAGCTATCTCAAATCCGGAAAGATCCCAGACTTCAACCCTCTTTTTTCCTATGTTAAAACTCTTTTTTCTCCCCTCATCCCTCTGGAACATACTTTCCGCATCCTGAAACAAAAGCCTTCTTTCATCTTTAAGCCGGATCACGGTTTCCATACCGCATTCCTTCAAAGCATTGATAAACGGCGCATTCAAGTACAGCGCATGAGCTGCAAAACAGCAGGTGTATAGTTACCCAAGAATTAAGCGCTTACGCTCAACAAATTCTTCCTCGTCTATCTCATACGCAGCTTTCACTTTTTCCCACGGTTCTCCATTGCACAAAGCTTCATATGCTTTGCCCGCGTAACTGGCAACTTCATAATTTGCTGAGTCGCGTTCATGTTCGACTTTCAACGCAAAAATGGCCGCTAGATATTCTTTTTCAATCCATTCATCTCGCGCATCTCTCAATTCTTTTGCTCATGGAATCGCCCAAAATGTTTTTAAACGTTCTTGATAGCTTTTAATTTCCATACTACAAATCCTCACTTTCTGTGAAATCTCCCTCAATAGGTTCATATATCTCTTTCATAAGCTCCTTCTTATACTTATAGTAAGCGTTTCTTGAGATGTCTGCAATCTTCATCACTTCCAGATCAGTATTACTCCCACCAAAAGCTATGCTATTTTTCATGATAATCTTTTTTGCAGCAATAGATTTTTGGGTTTCATATTTTCTTCCTTTAACCCTTCCTATTTGCTTTCCATTCAACTTTGCAGTTTTCATTCCTTCAGAAGTTCTTTGGTGTAAATCTTTAACCTCTTTCTCTGCTTGTTCAAAAACCAATCGAATCTGCTCTTTGGCAACCGCCAAAAGATACTCATTAACAGCTTTCAGCAAAATGTCCGCATTGGTTCCGGTCATCTCCACTTGGATTTTTGTGGCGTTTCTGTATACATCAGTGTTGATGTGTGGCTCTTTTAAAAAGACAAGCTTCACGCCCATATAAAATAAGTGTTCGTAAAGCTCATACCCCTCATCGGCATTTCTTGACATTCGGGACGCAGAGTCAAACACCAATATTACTTTTTTGCCAGCTTCTACCTCTTGGCAAACCAAAGCATATAGTTTATTCCATTTGCTCCTACCTAGAGTTTTGGTTCCAGTATAATATTCCTCTACAATATGTGCGCTCGGAAATTTTTCCAAAATATTTCTTCTTTGTCTCTCAATGTTTTGTTGCGGCGTACTGACTCGACAGTAACCGTATATTTCTTCCATCAAAACACCTCTCACTTTCTTAATAAAGGTATCAAAATAAGCGTCCCTTTTTATTGGTACTTTTATTATAACTCAAAATATTGTCTTACGCAAAACTTTTGGTACTTTTTTCTATAAGGTTTATTTTAATACTATTTTTTCTATTTTTTCCCCGTGTCAATCATTGACACGGGGTGAGTTTGCATAGTCTCAATCTTCATAATGAAATTTACAAGAATATATTATGAGATTTTGGTTACTATCAAAGTTATATATAAGTCTGTGTTCATCCGTTATTCGTCTACTACATGCTTTTCTTTTTTTTAACGCTTCAGGTTTACCAATTCCCTTTAATAGTCCATCGCGGTCTATACTCCTTATAAGCTCATTGATCCGTTTTACAATCTTTTTCTCTTCCTTTTGCCAGTCCGTGTATTGCTGCCATGCAGTCGGAGTAAATACTACATTCATTATTCGTATACTCCTAACTCATCTATTGTTTTTGTAATAAATCCACCAGCTTCAGCTTCGGCCATGGATTTGTCCAGCATAGCAAGGTATTCAGCATTTCTTTTGGCTTTCATAATTTCATTGTATTCAGATTCTGACATCATTACTATGTTTTCATTCTTTGGTCTTGAAACAATCAATGTTTCTCCTTTGAAAACCTTATCGCATAACGACTTGAAGTTTTCTCTTACATCCATGCTCTTTACTGCTAACATTTTTAACACCTCTTTTCCGTACAAAAAATCGTATGTTTTTTCGTACTTATATTATATGCTATTATTGTGTCCTTGTCAATTAATCTCATAAAATAAAAAAATTCTTCCTATTTAATATAATGCATATTTCCATATGCCGGATCTTACCGGCATATGGATTATCGTTTCTTTCAGCACCTGCTGATCGGTCGCCCTACGTTTTTATGCCATAAATTCTTCTACACGCTCACATAATCTCATGAACGCTATTATTATATCTTCATCATGGCATTTTTCCAGGGCAACCGTTATTTTATCTACGGCATCTTCTCTCCATTCTTCGTCATCATATCCATCGGATATGCAATCGCAAATTCTTTCGGACAACTCTGTTATGTTATCCATTAAAAATTCTTTTCGTTCCATAAATTTTTCTCCTTAAATAAAATATTTTGTTCTTCCCCCAAAACGACTTCTGGTACTGTTTCTGCAGGGGGTGCGCTTTTATTTTTCAGAGCATAGACGTTTATTTATCTCTCCTTTCCGCTCTGGCTTCTGTACACTGTTCATTGGGATTTGCGCAGCATCATATGAAACAGAAGATGAATTGATATGCAATGGCGGGCATAGCCCGTTCATCTTGACCATTGCATATTATTTCATTTTCTGTATGATGCCATAAGCAAACACCGAACAGTGTACAGAAGCCAGAGCGGAAAGGAGAGTAGTATTACGTTCATGTTCTGAAAAAAATCCCCCTCGGGGGATTTAGGGGGGATTTCACTTCTTCCTTGTTTTGACTTCTATGTTTAAAAATTTAGTAGAAACTCCCCGCAAACACTTCGAGGCAGAGAGGATAAAATAAGCTGCCGCACGTTAATGCGACAGCTTATGCCTCTCTTGTTCATCAATAATTTTATATAAAATCTACAATTGTACTGACCACATAATGAAACATCTTCTTCACTATTATGAGCCAATGGAATATTCGAATGATGCTACACACAAAATAACCGTAGCCTTTTCATCATTTTTTGAAAAAGCAGTCATTTGCAGAACGGTATTCTGTTCCCCCTTCCACTGGTAAATCTGATTACCTACCCCAGTTGTCTCTCCGTTTCCATATAAAGAATTCAGTTCATTGACTTCTTTCTGAATCCATTCTTTCGCATCTTTTTCAATCTTAAAAGTAAATGAAACTTGACTTAACTGATCGTCAGAAAATTCCAGATCCATGTTCGTTTTTGCATTTTCAAGAGAAAATTCCTCTTCACTTGTATATATTTTTGCGCTATCTTGGATCTGTCCCAAATCTTTTTCATCAAAATTCAAAGAACTTTGCTTAAAAATTTCTTCTGTATCTGTTCCCCAATTAAAATCTTCATACTGAAAAATCTGTTCTTCTGTACAAAGTCCTTTCAAATCCAGTTCTCTGCTTTGATTTTCCCCATTGAATGCACACCCAACCAAAAAAATCAATGGTAACAAAATTGTGGCATGTCTTATTTTCATAATAGTGCCTCCCTTCATTTGAAATTTAAAATTCAGCTATACCCAATGTAGCAGACGGATTAATGGTTTCTCCCGTCATCATAATTAACTGTAAAGTTGTATCGCTTAAATCCCAACGATATGTTTGAGATTTCATTTTTGTAATGCTTGAATAATTTATATTCCAGCTAGTTTCTTCCCCATACAACTGTCTTAAATTGTCACATTGTGTTTCAAACCATTCATCATAATTTTCATCCAAATGAAATGCATATAAAAACTGTGATAATTCTCCATCAACAAATTGCAATTTTAATATTGCATTCTGACCTTGTAAATTAAAAGTTTCATTTGCAACGTAAACTTGCTCCTTATAGTTTGCTGAAAGATTTTCGTATTTTAAAGGTTTTAATGTATATGGAATTTCCTTTTTTACATCTTTCAGTTTGCTTTTCCATTTTAATCCATTATACTGATATTGGCCATCATCTTTTAGATCATCCAATGAGATACTTATACTAGCGGTTTGACTCTGTGTTTGATGTGTATGCTTTGCATATACTGTATAGGGATTAAACATTAATAATACTGTTATGATAATGAATATACTTTTTTTCATATAAGTCCCCTTTTTAATACAAGAATTCCAACGTTACATCAAACAAATGCAACGTTGGATTCTTAGATCTTAACAGGCCCTATCGCCTCTGATTCCTAGAAAAAATCAAATCAGCAACTTTAAGAACCTCTCATTTATGCGTAAGGGTTCAGCTTACCTGCATCGGGCATACATCATAGTCTCCATATGAACACTTTTTGTGAATTTCCCAACATGCATGATATCCATACATTTCGATTACGCTCTGACACCGTGGACACATTAATGCTCCACGGCTTTCAAAATAGTATGCATAACAATCTGTTTGAAGAATTCCCAAAAATCCTCTATGGTATCCTTCATTGACCAATTTTGCTTCCCCGGCACAGACTGTAACTCCGATTTCTGCACAGTCAACACAGTGACCTATTGTCATCATACCATTACTTAATGGCATATTATCCCGTTCTACATTCAGCCATTCAGCACTGTTTTCGGAATTAGTAATCTCATCGATGCGCCGCTGCTCTTCCTGGCGATACGGTTCCAGATAGAAATCAAGCTCATTGGTGCTGGCCAAAGTCAAAACAGGAGAAAAAAACATAAGCAAACAGGTCATCAAAAAAGCGATACATTTCTTCATATTTCATGCCTCCTTTCAGGATTATCATCTATCCTAAATCTCTGTTTTTCAATCTATCGTTTCTAAATTATCTAACAATTAAGTTCATTGGAAACACCTCCATTTTTTTGAATTTCGTGTATTTTTCTTAAAATTATTATAATATGGATGTTATTTTTCTGCAATATGTAGTATTTCATAATAAAATTCAGCAAATTTCATTTAATTTGCTGAAAAAATTTTTTTCCCCTAAAAAGTGTAATTTTTCATATGCTCAATCGTATAGATAAGGTAATCAGGAAAATAATGGAAACGACAACTTCCATGGTTATGTTCGTGAAATAAAAGATAGCGTTTTATATTTAAATAGATCAATTAAGATGTGTTATAATCTGGCATATCAAAAACACCATAGATATTCGTTTCATTTTTTTATCAACATAATGGACTGCAAATTTAATAAGAAACAGAAGATGAAATGATGCCATAAGCAAACAATGATCTGTGTGTAGCGGCAAAAGAGTAGCGTCATATTACGTTCATGTTCTGAAAAAAGTCCCCCTCGGGGGATTTAGGGGGGACTTCATTCATTCCTTATTCTGCCGGATCCAGGGCTTTTCTGATGAAAAGCCCTGGATCCGGCAAACCTTTGGGAATTATTTTATATAGACACATATAAACTAAGAAAATATTTCTTTTCCATACTCTTCGCGTAAGCTTATATACTCCTTAAATATTTTTTCATTTACAATGATTTAAATTCCTGTGCTGTTACCAGCACAGGAATTTATTTTTTTACAGATATTCTACATTACAAAGCATCATATATACCGCGGTAGTTTTTTCGTCTCTTTCCACACCGATAACTGCTAAATTTTTTTTCAGATGTTTTAATTCTTCATTGGAAAGTCCATGCAAAATTTCATCTCCCTCAGAATTGCCCATCACAATGAGATTTCCAACTAGCATTGCATTCTGTTCAGAATCAACAGCAGATACCAGCACTGGCTCATGAAAAAATCCTTCGTCATCGCAAATAATATCATAAATTCTACCACCAACCTTTCGGGATGTAATATCAATGTTTTCACATCCAATCCATTTATAGTAATCATCAAGTTCCGATACTTCTACCTCTTGAATTTTTGCGTTATGTACGTCAATTAAAAGTCCTTTCATTATACATTTCCTCCTTAAATAAAATATTTTGTTCTTCCCTCAAAATGACTTCTGGTACTGTTTCTGTCCTGGCTCCGGCAACTGTTCTAAAAGAAAAGTGTATACCGTTATCCCACTTCTTTTAATATTTTTATGGTGTTTCCTCCATGCCTATAGACATGGAGGAAACATTACTCTATCAAATATCCAAAATATATGCACGATCTGAAAGCTGTTCTCTGACCAAAACTTCATTTGCATTTACATCTTGTACCATTTTCGTTAATTCTTCCATTCTTTCCAATTCTAAAATATCAGCCGAAAGAATGAGCATTTCATGAATTGATGATGGAATTACAACTACTTTATTAATGTTGTATTTTCTCCCAAATTCTGATAACATTTTTTTATTTAAAATCGCCGATGCTCCTCTATATTCGCTTTTATTTGTTACCACATAGAATGGAGTCTGATTCGGAAAAAGCATAGTTGCCATATCTTTTCCATATTTTTCTGCTATATATTCAGCCAGTCCCATCACAAAGCTTTCCTTATTTATATTTTTTTCTGCCAGACTCCATGCTTCCTGTACAGATACTTCTGCCTTTTCCCAATAACTTTGATTCACTTTCGCTGTAATAAATGCATCACCTTCTGTGTTTATTCTGAAATACAAATATTTTTCTATTCCATCAAACTCTGTGTTCTGCTTTTCAATCTCTTCCTGTCCGCTTCGCTGTAATCCAATAAAGATGTGTTCTTCTACATATTCTTTTTGAAAGATTTTTTCTGACTGCATTAATTTTTCTACATATTTTTCAGCGCTTTCCAGATTTTTAATACTTACATTTTCAAATTTCATTGTTTTTCTCCTTAAATAAAATATTTTTTGCAATCCCCAAATGACTTCTGGTACTGTTTCTGTAGGGGGTGCGTTTTTGTTTTTCGGAGCATAGACGTTTATTCATCTCTCCTTTCTGCTATGCTCTGGCTTCTGTACACTGTTCATCGGGGTTTGCGTGCATCTTAAATAGCAGAGCAATATGTGGATGCAAGGGCGGTGCGCAGCCCGTTCATCTTGACCCTTGCATCCACATATTGCTCTGCTATGATGCACAACAGCAAACAACGATCAGTGCACAGAAGCCAGAGCATAGCAGATAGGAGAGAACATTACTCACCATGCAACGAAAAAAATCCCCCTTTGGGGGATTTAGGGGGGATTTTATTTTTTTCCCCGTGTCAATTGATGACACGGGGAACATTTTTATGAATATGCTTGAACTTTACCAATTGATATTCCATGTAAACATTTTTTATTTTTTTGTTCTCTCACAATAAATCATATAGGCCCTTGAATCAAGACTGTCTAAAAGATCTTTTCCAGATGTCGCAGTGAAATCTCCTGGATTAATTTTAATTTCGCGTAAGTTTTTCAACGCAAACCATCCGGCGACTTCTTCTGAAGTCTCATCATTCCAGATGGATGGCACCGTATACTGTTCCGGTGGGGCAAACAAGTCGATTTTACTTAGATCTTCAACATCGCCGATGACAGCATAGTTCCCACTACGCGTAGTCAATATCACCTGCGTGATATCATCACGATATTCCGCCCTTGGAAATCGCCCCATGGTTAAAAGGACCTTCCCATCATTGGCCTCAGCGTGAAGATAATGAACTTTAATTCCTTCTGCGGCACTTAACGCGCCACCCTTCTGTATTCCAAATTTATATGCAACAATCATTTTTTATTTACCTCCCTTGTATTAGTATCTGTTTACTCTTGGCATTTTTAATTTGTTTGACTCCTTCACGAGCTAGTCGTATAGCTTCTTCCTTTTCTTCTTGGCTCCACCCAGCGGCATCAAGACCTTCTAATATGCCACATTCCGGACAAATTTTAGTCCCATCCAACCTAGAATATTGCTGGCCTTTCAACATAATCTCTGCCACATTTCACGCATTTCATATCTTATCTCCTTTCGTATGCCATTTTACCACATCGTGACTAAGATTGCAACTAAATTCATTGTAAATTATATATAGATTATTTGTAAGTTGTTTATAAATGTTGAACTACATACTTTATAAAGTTTTAAAGCTCGCTTGAAATATTCCTTATTTCTCTTTATCAAAGATCTGTTTCTGGAGTCTCCTCACCTCGTCACTCGAATATCTTTCTTTTGGTATGTATAATAGATCTAATAATTGCATCGTTTTATATACTGATAGCAAAAAATAGAATATACTAACGATAAAAGACATACTTTCAACATAAAACAAAAATTCCTTAATTACTAAAAATAATTCTTTTCCTATTATAAATGCCACAAAATCCATCTGTATTTTTAAGCTCCATACTGTTGATATAAATATTGAAATGCTTCCAAATACATTGTCCAATTATGCAATTTTTTTCCTTTAAAATATCTGTTCCCTCTAATTTTTTTATAAATTTTTTCTCTGATGTTCTCAGCATAAGTAGCATATTTATTAATGCCGCCACGCTAAACACCGCATTGATTTTCAAAATATTAATATGATACCCAATACCGGCTGGCATTGGTATTACTACATAATTTGTTTTACGATGTAATTATGGGAATACCATTGACACTATTCCCATAATTACAACGGGCTTTCTTCTAATCATGCCTCATCATCAACCCCCTATTGCCTTAATGAACGATTCGACTTGTTCCCTACATTTTGCCGGAATTATCAGCTTATTCCCCTGTATTTCGGCTTTCGGTGCAAGAGTGTGTGCAAACGTCCAGGCTACCCTCTGTGCATGCTTCTTGCACTGTACCTCAACCATTCCACTATCTTTCTCTGTTTTTTTAGGCTCCTTTGGGCCTTTTTTTGCCTTTTTCTCTGATTCCGGCAGCTTCTGCAGGGGAACTTTCTTTGGCTCGCTGGTAGCGGCCGGCTCCGGAACACCATAGAACTCTAAGATTTCCGGAGCCGCCAGCTTATCGACCAGATCCAGATTTCCCTCGATATACAGGCCATCCATCGTCGTCGCTCTGGACAGGCCTACGTATAGCTGACCGTACGCGAATATTTCCGGTCTTGTTGGCTCTGCATCCTCGATCTGATCGTCACTTTCCAGCACCAAAACCACCTTGTCAAGGCTCTGGCCCTGGGCCTTATGAATCGTTACCGCATATCCCAGCCGCACCGGGAGCTGTCGGTAAGTTCCGATCACTTCTCTTTCGACTTTCTTCTTCTCCTTTGAGACAACATACCGTTCTACGTTCCAACTTGCGTACGGAACATCAACCAGCTCGCCAGTTTCCTCGATTTTTACCGTTATCTCCCTCGATCTGAGCTGTTTTACGATCGCGGTGCTGCCGTTTCGATACTTTTCGGTGTTTAACAGCATGACCACCTGCGCATTTTTCTTCAAGCGCAGCAGCTCCGGAGCCTGCTTATCTTGTTCTGTTACCTGTCCGGTAATCTCCGCCTCATATGTACGTTCTTTACCGCTTAATTTCGATACCCGGACATCGTTGATCCGTTCTGCAGTACGGTTCTTGCCGCAGAGATAGACAACCCCTTCTTCGCTCGAGAATGGCTTTTTTCTGGCATTTTTGCTGAAGTATTCGATTGCTGTATAGTCTCCGAACCGAATCCGCTGCAGCGCGTCTACCATGGCCTGATCCGACTGCCGCACCACTTCCTGCAGATCGCACAGTAGAAAATCACTCTGTTTCCAGCCCGAGGCCTGGAACGCATAGCCCGATCCCACATCAAATCCATAATATTCCGACATCAGATCGCCCTCATCCGGGCTTCCATCATTCGGATGGACGATTACCGGCGGCAACTGTCCAAAATCGCCCACAACGATCATCTGAACAGGGTCTCTATGCCGATTTTTTGGATCTTTGCGGTATTCTGGGCTTTTCCGGATCTCATTTACATCCTTAACTACTCGTGCAATGAACTCAAACGCATCGATCCGCAGCATAGATACCTCGTCGATGATCACCGCATCCGCTTCGTAGATTGGTGATGATGCAGTAATCTTTGGCTCGGCCTGCCATGTCAACTTGACCGGAATATTGAATGCTCTGTGGCATGTTATGCCGCCAATCAGCATGGCTGCGCGCCCTGTTGATGCCGTGATCAGCACTGTTTTTCTCTGTTTCTGCAGATCTTCGATGATTTTTCGGGAAATATAGCTCTTTCCGACTCCACCGCCGCCCGTAATGCACACGTTTCTTCCCGTTCTGACGGCCTCTAATGCCTCTTTCTGTCCTTTTGTCAGCTTTTCCATGCTTTTCTCACTCCTCAGACTGCAGCTTTTCCTCCAGTATCTCGATTTTCGCCTGCAGCTTCGCGTTCTCGCGTTCCAACTGCAGCATTTTCACGTTCAGCTCTCTTTCTTTCTCCGCCACTTTATTCACTACTTCCAGTTCAGCATCTTTCCGTGCATCCGAAAGTTTACGTTCCATGTCCCTCTGTAGATCTTTTATTTCTACAGCATGATCTTTCTTCTGCTCTTCGATCGTAAGCTGCAGCGTCCGGATCTGCTCTTGTGATTCCTTTTTTTCCTGCTCAAGGGCATCATATCCCTCGCTTTTCGCTTCTGCCGCTGCCAATTTCTCAGCCAAAGTTCCGATCGTCCGGTCTTTCTCTGCTACAAGCTGACTTACAGACTCCGCTCTTTCCGTGGCTGCAGCCGTTTCTTTCATAGATTGTGCCGCAGTCTCTGCCGCCCCTGTAGCCATCTGTTCTGCAGCATCTTTTTCATCTTTTAGCCGCATTATCTGTGCCTGAAGGTCCTGAATCGTTTTATCCTTGCTTTCTAATGCCGTGGAAAACTGTTCTTTTATGCGATCTTCTGCGTTATTATTGATTTCAAGGCTATTCATGTAGGCACTCATAATCGCCTTAACGTGCATTTCATATTCCTCAATCTCTGTTGCCCGGCTTGGCACCGCTTCTTTTGCGCGATCCAGCTCCAATACCTGCATCACGTGGTCAAATCCCTGTGCCTGGTTCATTCCGGCCGCCGCGCAGAACTCCCGGAACTTATCCGCTGTGTCCTGATCGACGCGAAAATTGGTCTGTCTGACTTCTCCCATTCTTTTTCCTCACTTTCATATTTGTGGTTGTTCTACCCTCAAAATAGCACTCCCCGGCGCTTCTGTCAAGTTGTTATACATATGTTATACGTTGTTATTGTTGTGTATAACAATATATTTTTTGAGTTTTTCTTGAAAATTATACATAGTTATGATATTATAATCACATCCTTAAATAAATTATTATTTATAAAGCCCGTGTCAATGATTGACACGGGCTTTGTTCTAATTTTATTTACTTTTTTCTCTGCTTTTCAAAAAAAGCCAATGCGCTTTGCGCATTATGATGGATAAGATAGGATAGGATGGTTTTCACTCTTTGTAATTCTTCTTTTACGAAGCCATATTTACACGTAACGAAGCATATGCAGCTTCATATGCTTCGTTACGTGTATTCCATTTCATATTATTATATTTGTCTTTTACTTGAGTGTCACCTATATATGCATAAAAATGTTCCCCATTTTCAAACTGTTTAATTCGAATATCTGACACATTATAATTCGGAAAAACTAATTCTTTTCTGCGGCAGAACATATCATATTCAACGCCGAAAGTATGCCCTCCAACACAGTTAAAATAACATGCTCCGTATTTTTGAATATTTTTTAATTCCGACATTCCAGCTTCTATGATAAGTCCACGAAACCCATCAAGAATTGTTCCCTTATTTCTCTCAGCCATGATAAGCGCAGCCTGAAGGTACTGCCAATCTTTATTGCCACTCGCGGTTAATTCCATCCTTTCTTCAAAGCTCATATTCTGTGGACTCTTCCCGTTTAGGTACATATTTAAAGCCCCTTCGCACCAACTAGATGTCTTTTGATGATAGTCTATCAATTGATCAACGTTATCAATTTTCAACCACCAACCACCATAGTCCTTATCATGCACAAATAAATACTCCATTTTATTTCTCCCTCGATTTGCCTTGATATTGAAACAACAGGCCTTGACTATGAATACGATGAAATTTTGCAAATATCCATTTTAGACGGAACTGGTCGTATCTTAATGAACGAATATATACAGCCACTTTCAAGAACGGAATGGCCATCAGCAGAAAATATACATCACATTTCTCCTGAAATGGTACAAAACAGTAAAACTTTGCGAAATTTTATGCCATCCATACAAGGAATTATAAATTCAGCAGATCTCATTGTTGGTTATAATACTGTTTTTGATTTGATGTTTTTAACAATTGCAGGACTTTCTCTTCCTGAGCAAGTTATTATCTGCGATGTGATGCGGGATTTTGCTCCAATTTATGGCGATTGGAATGATTATTTTAGCGATTACACATGGAAAACTTTATCTACTTGTGCTTCCTATTTTAATTATCAAATTTCTGAAGATGCTTTTCATAATAGCTTAGAAGATGTAAAAGCAACCCTTTTCTGTTTTTTTGAAATGAATGATCCAGAGCTTTTTCTTGAATGAACATAAAAAACGCGATTAGATAGTCAGCGCCATCTAATCGCGTTTCTAAAATAGTGTTGAGTATTTCCGTACAGCCAAATTATACAATTATCTTATTTTCCTGTAAAGCTATTTTTTATGTTTTAGCAAAAACAAGAGTCTTTATGTTGTATCAAGTAACGTCCTCCCCAACTTGTATAGGTTTGAGTTTCCCTAACCTTAATAAAGCAATTCAATTTTTAGAATTAAAGCTTTTCTTTCATTTTGAAAGTATTTATTTATTTTTGAAAGTTTTTCTTTACTTTTGTTCTTTCTTGTTGTATAATGTTATTAAAGATAAAGATAAATCACATATCACACATAATAATCGGTTCCGAAAAGCGAACCCGAAAGGAGCAATACATGAAAATTATCGCTGTTCACAACTACAAGGGAGGCGTTGGCAAAACCACAACCGTCATTAACCTGGCGTACGATCTTTCCGCCATGGGGAAACGGGTACTTATTGTGGATGCCGATCCACAGCTGAACACAACCAATCAGTTCGATAAGATCGGTGAGGTAGGACGGAAAAATCTGCTGGATATCTTTTCCGGCATGAAAGCATCCCGCTGCATCTACCGTACAAAATATCCGAACCTGGACTTGATCCGCGGTTCCCGTGATCTGGAAACATTATCCGGACCGGAGGTTTCCGCATCCGCAATCAAAAAAGCACTGGCCCAGGTTGCTGAAAAGTATGATTATGCGGTGATTGACTGTCACCCGTCAATGCAGCTTCCGACCATTGCCGCGCTGATCGCAGCCGATGAACTGCTGATCCCGTGCAATGCCGATGCATTTGGCCGGGAAGGTCTGGATAACATGATCGGATATCTGCGGCAGATCACGGAGTCTTACAATACATCACTGCAGTTCCACATCCTGATCACCATGTTTACTAAAACGAAACTACAGCAGCAACAGTTGACCGATCTGGTTGTCACCAATCCGTTTCCGGTTATGGGTACAGCAATCAGCTTCCAGCATGACGCTGTATGCTCCTCCCATGCGATCCGGAAGCCGCTGGCCAAACACAGAAGCACCAACGCAGCCACACTGGATTATCAGAAGCTGGCGGAAGAAGTAGTTGCCATGCTGGAACAGAAAGGGGAGATGAAGGATGCCTGATATTAGTGCGATTCTCAAAAATAAGGGGATTTCCCTTGCGGATACGAACGAAAGCAAGATTCTCTCTTCCCTGAATGGTTTGTTCCAGCGTCCGGTGGAACCCATTCACTTCTCAAAACTGATTTCCAACAAGAATCAGTTCTATCGTGAAGAAGAATTGGAAGAGCTTGCAGATACCATTCTTTTGCTGGGAGGCATTGCACAGAACCTGCTGGTGCGAAAAATCGGCGTTGACCGGTACGAAATCCTAGTCGGACACCGGAGATGGCGTGCCAGCAAAATTTTAGTCGAAGAACGAGGTCTTCAGAAATTTGCTTTTCTTCCATGCCTTGCCATCGAATGCGATGATGTCACCGCAGAAGTCATCCTGATTCTGACCAATTCAACTGCCCGTGGAGACGCAAACGGTTATGAGCAGATGATGGAGGTCGTCCGGCTGCAGGAGCTTATCCCGAAAATGAAAGGGAATGAAGACCTGAAAGGCCGCGTCCTACGGAAAGAAATCGCACTTTCCGTGAAGAAGAGCGAATCGACGGTGCAGAACATGATGTATATTTTCCGGCATCTTTCTGCTGTTGGAATGGCTGCCTTTAAGGCAGAGAAACTGACCCCGGCGTCCGCCCTGTATCTGGCCAGACAGTCACCGGAGGATCAGGAAAAACTGGTCAACATGGAACTTTTAACGGTTCCGGCAATGGATGGTTATCTTGCCGCACAAAGAAAACGGGAAACGGATCCGGAGCTTCCGCCGGTATCCGTACCGGAGACTCCCGCACAGCCATACGTGAAAGAATGTACGACAGGGCTGAGTCTTACGGGAACATGCGAAGCAGCGGCCCGGTGCGAATCACCATATGACTGCTGTATCTCCTGCCGGAAAGACTGTCCGAACCGGTGCGGCTGGATCACGGAGACGATGCCGGAAAAACTTCCGGAATCAGCAGAAAAACCAGAACCGGCCCCTGCGCCGGTTCAGAAAACATCCAATCCGGCGGCTCCTGGAAGAGCGGCGGCCGCTCATGTTCCG
>ENA-ORUM01000280-ORUM01000280.1-human-gut-metagenome-genome-assembly--contig:-NODE-280-length-71530-cov-173.060329_pt1 | contig 71530 bp, 48 predicted proteins | sample MGYA00242083_ERZ509217 | MGnify/ENA primary metagenome ERZ509217 (study PRJEB26280, sample SAMEA2338831) | human gut metagenome | biome: human gut; feature: human-associated habitat; material: faeces...
TTCTAACTCTCAAATTTCGTTTGTGTAATTCGCAAACCATTTCTTTTTAACTATAAAATATAAGATAAAGGTAAATCTAAACTCAAATTGATAAGATAATACGTCATTTGTCGCAAAAACAATAACATTATAACATTAAATTAGTGCTTATGAAGAAGTTAATACTTTTAACATTTCTGCAATTTTGTTTATGCAGTTTGTTTGCGCAGACTGATGTCTCTACGGCATTAGATTTGCAGGTTGGAACAAACAGTTATGATCTGACAGGTCAGTCGGGCTATGTTACTTTGTATTATAAGTATACAGCACCGGCTGAGTCAGGACAATTGCTGACTTTTACAACCGTCAAAGGTGAAGGGTTAAGTTATGTGATGTCTGAAGACGGTACCTACAACAAAATGATTTATGGAATAAACTCTGCAACAGGCAGTATTGTTCCTGTTAAGGCTGGTCAGACGGTTTATCTTATTTTGAACACAAGGGGCGGAAGCGAGATTTCGTTTGACATGAAAGCAGAAAATGCTATTGTCGAAGGTGGACAGACCAAGGAGGAAGCTATCGACGTAACGGGGCAGAGTAACTTCTTTATTCCAAGTAACTATAGTACAGAAACATACTCTTCTGTTACATACCTAAAATATGAGTGCTCAGAAGAAGGTGTGCTCGAGATGACCTTTACAGGCTCTTTGTCAGGCCTGTCTGTCTGCGAGGAAAACAGCAGTGAGGAAACGAGCGTCAGTTTGAGCTATGTCAGCGGTACGGTTGTTGGCAAAACTGAAGTAGAAGCCGGAAAGGTGTATATAATAAAGATTAAGGCTTCCACATCGCCGCTTATCGGTAACTTTGTTATTACGCATCCTACTATAGGTACGTCGAGCGATATGCCTTTCACAGGCAAGGCTGAAGGCAACGAGCTGCCGGCAGAAATTGGAGAATACTGGTATAGCTATGTTGCTGAGGACAACGGATTTGTAATGCTCAGCTCTGATTCATATCTTTATGGCGGAACTGTAAGCGTGTATAATGCCAACTCTATGTATAGTCCGATTGCAAGTGTTGACGGATGTTTCCTGCTGCGCTTCAATGCGGTTAAGGGCAACACCTATCTTATTTGCATAGAGAAGAATGAGGCTACGGGTTCACCTGATTTGTTTGACATGACTCTAGTTCCTGCCGGTGAAGGCGATTCGTTCAACAATCCTAAGGCTATTGAGCTGGGTGAGAACACACTTCCACAATACAACGGTCAGTATTATTACAGCATTACGATACCTGGAGAGGCAGGCACACCAAAAATCCTCAATATAAGCAGTGAAGCTGATTTCCTCAGCTCAGCCACTAATGTTGCCGTATACGACCAGAACAATATGTATTCTTCGCTCGCCAGCGGTACAAAGGATGTTAAGGTAGAAGTTAGTGCAGGCAACACCTATATAATATGCTGGAATCTTAATGAAGATATAAACGGATTCAAGTATAATGTATCTGTAGAGGATATTGCTCAGGGCGATGTCTATGGCAATCCTATACCTGCAGTGGTAGGAACAAATGACCTTAAGAGCGGCAGTGACAAATATTATAAATATACAGCTACGCTTAACGGATGGCTGGTTATATCACCGTCAGATCCTGCTGTCAAGGTTCAGTTTCCTATGAGCTCAGGCCCTTATCCTTCTTATAGAACAGCCGTTCAGGACGGATTCTCAATAAAGACTGAGATTGTAAAGGGTACTGAATATGTCATTCAGTTCTCAGATGTTACTGCCGACGGCACTTTCGACCTTGAAGAAGTTGCCTATGGAGAAGGCGAGTCAAAGGAGACAGCTATTGTTGTTGAAGGTAGTTCAGCTGATGTTCCAAAGTCAGCCCAGACAACATGGTATAGGTATGTAGCACCTGCTGACGGAATGCTTGAAATCAGTTCTGACATCAATTATGAGCAGAATGCTTCATATCAGTCGTCTACTGTTCGTGTAATGCGTGACGGCGACAGCTATCCTGTTGATATAACCAAGCCAAGCACCGTAGGAATAACCTTCTTTGGCAAGTTTGGCGCATCTAAGGATGAGGTGTTCTATGTTCAGGTTGTAACATTGTCTGCACAAGAAGGCAAGACAGTTACGTTCAATCTGCGTGATTATGAGCCGGGCAAGTTGTCAGACAATCCTATAGAGTTAGTTGTCGGTGAGAACCAGCTGAAGGAAGCTTCACGTCTGAATCCTGTATGGTATTATGCCGACCTGGCAGAAGGCGACCTTAAGATAACAGCCGATGCCAACAACTATTATTATATGACGCTTTACAGTGCCGACGACCTTAACAATCCTTTGGCAGTTTCAGGATATGTATATGACGAAAATTATAACGGCTCTTACAATCTTACTTACACCGTAGAGACTCCTGGCAAATACATCATGAAACTTGAACAGACTAATCCCGGCGGTGCATTGGTTACAATGTCGGCAAACATTGCTACCGGCATATCTGCGACAGGTCTTGATGCAGAGAATGTTACTGTAGGTTCAGGCTGCATTACTGTCACTCCTTCAGCAGCAGGCGCAAACGTTTCAGTTTACGATCTGTCAGGCAAGATGGTAAAATCAGCTTATGTAAAGGGACAAACAACATTCAATGTTGAAAAAGGATTGTATATCGTCAGAGTAAACAATAAGGCTATAAAGGTAGTTGTAAAAGACTAATATAAAAAATTAACATACTGAAAGGGTCTGGATATCTCAGACCTTTCCGTTTTTTTATTAATTAAATCAACAATTCATGTCTAGATCAAAGAAATTCAGTGCTCTGATTCTGTCTCTGGCGCTAGGTTTCTCGGTCAATGTTTATGGTATCAAGTCTAATCCGCGGCCTATAACCGTAGTGCAGCCTGATGGCACCACTTTGACTGTGAGAATACACGGAGACGAGAATTTTCATTACATGACCACTGTTGACGGCTATCTTATCAGAAAAGACAAGGATGGCTTTTTCAAGTATGAACGGCTGGATGAGAAGAACAAGCTGCGCTTGTTGACCTCACAGCGAGTAAGTAATGTAGGTAAACGCTCGGCTGACGAACAGAAGTTTCTTGGCCAGTTGGTTCCGGTGCGCAAGCAGATGGATTTGCTTATGTCTTTCAGAAAGAAAGATATAAAGCGCCCTGAGCAGATACTGGCGCGTAAGGTTTCGGCGCCACGTATGGTAAAGAGCAATGCTGAGGTAAAGGAGAGCGAATATCTTGTTATCCTTGTCAACTTCAAGGACAAGGCGATGAATTTCAAGAATGAGGATTTTACAAAATGGCTTAACGAGCCGGGCTACTCTGTTGACGGAGGTACCGGAAGCGTGAAAGACTATTATAGAGACAACTCCATGGGGCAGTTTATCCCTAATTTTGTTGTCGTCGGTCCTTACACTCTTGCTCATGAGCAGACTTATTATGCTGCCAATGACGAATCAGCCGGCGGTGACGTAAATCCGCGCGATATGGTTGTCGAGGCACTGACAATGGCCAAGGCCGACAATCCTGACATGGACTTCTCGCAGTTTGATAACGACGGCGACGGATATATGGACAACGTCAACGTTATCTATGCCGGATACAGCGAGGCAAGTACAGGAAATGCAGACGATATGTGGCCTCACTCATGGACTCTTGGAGATCAGGCGTTCAAGATAGATGGCATAACATGTAACAATTACAGCTGCTCTGCCGAACTTGTCGGAACAAGCGGAGTGAAGATGGATGGTATAGGAACGTTTACTCATGAGTTTGGCCATGTGCTCGGACTTAAGGATATGTACGACACAGACGACTATACTGACGGCTACGGCATAGATCCCGGTGCTTATAGTCTTTATGCATCAGGAAGTTATAACAACGACAGCCGCACACCTCCATGCCTCATGGCCTTTGAACGCATGCAGATGGGATGGTGCTCGCCTGTTGAACTGAAAGACGCTGAGGACGTTACGCTGAAGACTGTTGCGGACAATGAGGCAAGATATATCGACTGCCAGCCCGACAGAACTCCCGGTACTGGCTTTGAGTGGTTTGTGCTTGAGAATCGCCAGCAGACAGGATGGGACAAGTATATCCCGGCCCATGGCCTGCTTATTTACCATTATGACTATACCGACGAGATGGTGGAGAAATACTGGTCGATAAACGGACCTAACAATAATGCCAAGCACAGATGTATGTATATTGTTGCCGCCGATGGCATAGATGATACAAACTCGCGTGCCGGAGACACTTATCCGGGCCGTTCGGGCAATACGGAGTTCTCTCCCACATCATCTCCTGCGGCCATTAACTGGAACGGCGACCCCGTAAACGTATCTGTCACCAACATAAACGAGTCCGACGGACTGGTGACATTCCAAGTTAATGGTGGAGTTACACCTATATCTGTGATACGCACAGAGGTGCCTAAGTCTATTCGTGACACCTCACTGAAGGCAGAGGCTACAATTGTCAAGAAACTTCAAGACGTTAAGTCGATGGGTTTCTGCTGGGCTTTGAAAGACGAACCTACAATAGAAGGAACACACGTGGAGGTTGACGCTGTGGCTGATAAGGTCAGCGCAGAGATAACAGGACTTGAGCCGGGCAGTCTTTATAACGTGCGTGCATATATGGTTATGGCAGACAATTCTGTCGTATATGGTGCTTCTGTTCCTGTCACCACGGAGTGTAAGGTGATGGAGGCTCCTTATATTGGAGATTTTACTTCATGGACAAACGGTGAACTTGACTGCTGGAATATAGTAGACAACAACGGCGACGGAACTACATGGATTTATGATGAGACGACAGAAGGCGTTGTATATCAGTTTGACTACTGGAACGATGCTGACGACTGGCTTATTTCGTGCCGCATGAAGGTTCCGGAGAATGGTGCTTTGTATTTTATACGAGGTGTGATGGAGTCAACCACTGCTGAAGACTTGGATGTATACGTATCGACTGAGTCAAGAGATATCAGTGATTTCCATCTGCTCAAGCGTTTCTCTTTTGCAGACAGCTTTGGCGAAGCCGTTCCTGAAGAGGTTGACCTTAAGGATTATGCAGGCAAAGAAGTGTATATCGCTTTTGTATGCAAATCGAAGAAACTTCAGACAAACCTGTGGCTATGGCAATTCTATCTTACAGAGAAGCTCGGAAAGCCTCAGATTACCAATTTTGGACTTAAGGACAACAGTACATTGCAGGTTGATTGGACTCCGGTTAAAAACGCATCAAAATATTATCTTGATTTTGCTGAAGTAACAGACGAAGTGTTCAACAATACTGTGTTCGTTCCGTTGAGCGATTTTGCTGATATTACGGGCGATGTCGAAGTAAGAGCCGGTACACTTTCATTCTATGGTAATGGAGTTGTAGAGACACGTGACTATCCTGAAGGAATAACCGACTGTAAATTTATCCTTAAGTCAGGCGGTCCTTATGGCACGAGTGTAGTTAAGATAGAAGGAACTGTAGACGGACAGACGTGGGAAACTGTAGGTCCGGCTAAGGAGGTAAGCTCGCTTGACACTGAAGGCTCTGAGGTGTTGTTGGAGAATTATGTAAAAGACAAGAAGTACCGCAAGATGCGCTTCTCGCTCAATTACGGCGGCCGTACAGCTACAATCAACTATCTCACAATGTCTTATAACGATGGCTATGTATGGGATATGCTTGCTTCAGGAGCGACACCTGATGACGGTACGACGATGACTATCGGCGAGACTTCTGCCGGTGAATTCCTCACAGGCAAGACTTATGCCATTACGGTAACTGCAGGTGACGGTTCTCTATTTTATGACTCTTCCGAGCCAGCTTACTTCAAATATGATGCAACAGGTGTGTTCGTTCCTGTAGGCGGCGACCTCTATGCAACGGCCGGCAGGGGCATGGTGATTCTTGGCGGTCTGCATGCCGGTGACAAGATAACTTGTGCTTCACCTTCGGGACAGATTCTTTATTCGGGTGTGGCCGACGGCGATGCATGCAAGTTTGCGCTGCAGGGCTATAAAGGCGTGACAATTGTTAAGGTGTCTGGAAATGAACACGAAAAAACATTCAAATTGATGGTTAAATAAAATGTGTTTTGAGATGAAATATATTGGATATTTTCTTTCAGTATTGGCTTCAGCTGCGGCTCTGAGCGTCTCAGCTGCCGACAGCTTAAGGGTAAAGCCAAAGCATATAGCTCCGCCTCCGGCAGCACAGCATTGGGCTGCCCCTACGCGGATGTCGTTGCAGGGAACGGCCGACGGCGTTCCTGACGGACTGCACATGGTTGGAGTAGACGACAAGACTGTTACTTTGCAGTGGAACAGTCCGGAGCCTACCGACGGATATTATGATGACTTTGAAGGCCATCCTGACTTTGTCATCAACTCTCCCGGCAGTGTAGGGTGGGAGTATCTTGACATGGACAATGAACAGACATATACATGGGCTGCGACATCGTTTCCTAATCAGGGCAACAAGATGGCATTCATCGTTATGAATGTGGCAAAGACAACTCCGTCTGTTGCCGACAATCCTGACGCTAAGCCATATTCTGGCACGAAGATGCTGGTTGACTTTGCCGTTCAGGGTCAGAGCAACGACTTTATTATATCGCCTGAGCTGAACTTTGACAGAGACTTCCAGATAAGCTTCAGGGCAAAGAGCTATAAAGACACTTATGGCCTTGAACGCATCCGTGTGGGATATTCAACCACTGGCAAGCGTGCTTCTGACTTTATATGGGTTTCAGATGGCGACTATGTAGAGGTGCCTACCACATGGACACTGATGAGCTATAAGATACCTAAGGACGCAAAATATGTTACGATAAACTGTGTGTCGAATGATGCTTTCATGTTATTTATCGACGACATTTTTGTCGGCACTAACAACGTGCGCCCGCTTAAGGCTGCTGCAAGCAATCCGCTCGTTGGATTCAACCTGTACAGAAATTCTGTCAAGGTAAATGCTGAACCTATTGTTAGTCTGGTATATTCTGACGAGGTGCCCGACTACGGCAACTACACTTATACCGTTACGGCTGTTTATGAAGATGGCACCGAGACAGGAATGTCAGAGCCTGTCAATGTGGAAGTGCCCGACATAAGGCTTCTTCCTTTCGAAGACGACTTCAGTTCGTGGGTGCTTGATGCCGACAAGTGGTCGACACCTGCTGATGATGCCGGTAATCCAAGTAAGTGGAGTGTAGATTATTATACCTATGGTCTTGTTGATCCTTGTGCTGCATATCAGTATTCTTCTTTGAAGAACTATTCACAGTCGCTCATATCGAGACAGCTCAATACAACAGATGTCAAGAACACATGGCTGCGTTTCGACCTTCGTATGCTCAACTATAAAAGCACCACGGGCGACACACTCTCTGTAGAAGTGTCGTGCGACGGCAAGAATTGGACACGCTGCAAGTATTATCTGAGCGACGAGGGTACATATTCATGGCGCCAGGAGCTGATAGACCTCAGCCCGTATCTTACGGGGAATCTTTTCCAGGTACGTTTCCGTGCCCATGGTGAGGAGGCTTTATATATCGACTATTGGTATGTTGACGACATAAAGGTATGGAATCCTGAATGGACTTCAGCCAGCCTGACAGTTCTCGCAGGCGGAACTCCATTTGCCGGGTGCAGCGTCTCACTCGAAGGTGACGGCGGAGGCAGATATAATGCTAAGGCTGGTGCTGACGGCAAGATTAGCTTTGAGAAGATTGAGGCTGACACATATACCATTGTCATTGACGAGGAAGGCCATAACCTATATAAGGGTAAATGGATCGTTGAGAACTCTTCAGCTAACGACGAGGTCGTAAATGTAACTACTCCGGTTCTTTCTGTCAGTGAGACTGAGCTACATGAAGACCTTAATGTTGAAGATAAAGTAGAAAAGACCGTGACGCTTGAAAATACGGGCGACGGTGAGGTTATGTGGCGCATGCTGGCTGACCATGAGATAGGTTCTGGCGACATATCTGGCCGTTTCCAGCTGCAGCAGAGCTTCGGCGCATCGGGCGATTTGCAGTCGGCCATCGTTTTCGACGGAGAATACTTCTACACCTCTTCATGGTATAACATTGGCAAGTTCTATAAGTACGACCGCAACGGAAGGTTCATCGAAGAGTTCGATGTTGAGGGCATGTACTATAAGGTGGACGATATGGCGTTCGACGGAACTTATTTCTACGGAAGCGATGACACTAATGCCATCTATCAGCTCGACCTGCGCAACAAACGGCTTGTCAAGACTATAACCATTGTTGACGATCCTAATATAAACATCACCCACATTGCCTACGACCCAAGGAGCGATGAGTTCTGGGCAGGCGGTTCTAACACTATATGCCGCATTAACCGTGAAGGCAAGATAACTTCGGCCATGCGCAACATTTCTGACGAAGAGAGTCTTGACGTGTACGGTTCTGCTTACGACAATACAACTCCCGGCGGTCCTTATCTGTGGCTCTCACATGAGGAGATGTCTTATCAGGGCGTTGACCGCATCGTGCTGCGCCAGTATAACCTTAATACACGCAGGCTTACTGATGTTAAGCACGAGGTTTCTGACACGCCTGATTATCAGTACACGCCGATGATATATGGTGCCGGAATAGAGACAACAACCAGTCTGTTTGACGGAACATTGTCGTTGGTGGGCATAATGGAGCAGTCTCCGGCCCGAATTTATGTGTACAAGCTGTGTGATGCAGGCGACTGGCTCTCTTATTCGCCAAAGGCTGGAGTGCTGAAGGCCGGCGAGAAGCAGGAAGTTAAGATTACTTATAATGCCATAAAGGGTGTTGTGGGCAAGGATTATTCTGCTGATCTCAATATATTCACTCTGCCAGACGTTAATGCTGGAAAGATAGATGTCAGCTATACGGCTGTCGGCCCTTGCGCCACACCGCGCCCAGTAGAGCTTACGGCATCAAGCGAGAACGGCATTGACGTCAATCTGGCATGGAAGAGCGGCGAGGCAGAGGCTACTCCTTCGGGATACAATGTATATCGCGATGGCGTGCGCCTTAACGAGAAACCATTGGCAGAAACTGCTTATGTTGACAAAGGCGTTATACGTGGCGAATATAAATACACTGTTACGGCTATCTATAATGATGTAGAGACCAACCATTCTGACTCTGTTGTCTACAAGATGACCGTGGGTGCTCCTTATTTCGCACCGACTGCACTGAGCGCAAGCATCTCTGAGAACAAGAATGTGGCTCTGTCGTGGACACAGCCCGGACTCGTCCGTCAGAACGAAACCACAATGCGCTACGACAACGGCACATGCAGCACCGGCGTAGGTCTGGTCGACGGCGGACTCTTCTGTGTTGGTGCAAAATGGACAGGCGACGACCTGTTTGAGTATCGCGGCATGCAGCTCGACAAGGTCGACGTATATGTCAAGGAGTTGTGCCAGGCCCTGTCGCTCAGAATATATAAGGACGGCAAGTCGGTTTACTCGCAGAACGTTGATGCTGATGATATTAAGTATGGACAGTTTAACACAGTTTCGCTCAACAAGCCTATAACAATAGAGCGAGGCCACGAGTATATCGTTTCGTTCTTCGTGTCTCATGATGCCGGCGTAATGCCTATCGGTATTGATGCCGGTAAGGCCGTTGAGGGCAAGAGTAACCTTATTTCAACCGACGGTTCTGTATGGTCAACCTGTTCAAGAGAAGGATGCGGCACGGGTAATGTTAACATTGCCGTACACCTTTCTCCTGCAACCGAAGCGGAGGAGACTCCTGTTGGCTACGATGTGTTCCGCGACGACGTTAAGGTAAATGCTGCCACGGTGAACGCTCTCGCCTACAGCGACCAGGTTACAGATCCGGGCAAGCACGTTTATAAGGTGCGTTCGGTTTATGCCGACGGCGGTGTGTCTGGATTCACTGACGGCGCAACCGTAGAGGTTATCGACCTCGGAAATCCTGTTTCTCCTACTAAGATCAATGCCGACGTAGAGCTTAACCGCACGGTGCGTCTGCGCTGGGATCTGCCGGTTGAAGGCGGAACCACATTCCCCGTAGACCTTACTACAACCAAGGTTAACACCAACGACGGATGTCTTGAATACATCAACCAGTTTAACGGATACATCTCTGGCGAGATGGGCATAGCTTCCGACGGTGAGTATATCTACACAACTATGCACAGCGTCAAGGGAGCCGTAAACAAATACACACTCGACGGTGAGTTTGTAGAGGGCTTTATAGTTGACGGCGTTGACAACGGCATACTCAACCTTGCCTACGACGGCGTGGACTTTTATGCCTCTACAAACGGCAACTGGATTTATAAGATAGACATGGACAAGCGCGTTGCTACAGACACTATCTCTATCTCGGAAGTAGCACGCCATCTGGCTTACATACCTGACCTCGACAACGGCCGCGGAGGCTTTGAGGTTGGCGACTGGAAGACATCCATCTACATCGATAAGCGAGGAAGCAAGCTGGCTTCAGGTCCTTATTATCCGGGCGCAGCCGGAACGGCTTACTATAACGGAGTGCTCTATGCCTTCGAGCAGGGCTATGAAAATCCGTATGTAGTGTCGATGTATGACCTTACCACAGGCAAGAAGATGGCTTCTGTCGACCTTAAGGATTATCCCGAACTCAGTCCGGAGACGGGTACGGCTGCCGGAGGCATGTCGCTCATCACAACCAAGGACGGACTGCATATCCTTGCGCTTGCGCTGCAGGGACCTAAGAATGCACGTTTCTTCTTCCTCGACCCGGGCACTATAGCCGGACTGAAGGGATATAACGTTTACCGCAACGGCGAGAAGGTTAACGCCGAGCCTGTGAAATACCGCTCTTACACAACAGACGAAACTCAGGCCGGAACATACAACTATGCCGTTCAGACGGTTTATATCGACGGCTCTGTGTCTGAGCTTTCTCCTGCCACTGCCGTTACAATCATCGACGCAGGCGACTGCGTGGCTCCTTCTGATGTTAAGGCCGTTCAGGCCGAGTGTGGTTACAATGTCAACGTGTCGTTCGTAGATCCTGCCACGGTCAACGCATCTGTTTACGAGAGTGCCGAAACTCAGACCGCAGGCTCTGCACTGGCACACGACGGATGGACCAACACCAACGGTGCATGGACCGTTACTTCTGACTGTGCCTTCGAGGGCACCAAGGCTGTTGAGGCCGGAGCAGGCGACAACTCGCTGCTGATAATACCTGTTGAAGGTGAAGGCGCCGCCGAGAAACTCTTTTCGTTCGTGGCACGCAATCAGAACGACATCAAGGCAGCTGGTTCGCTGTCTGTATATACATCGTCGACCAACTCTACGTCGGAAGCCGACTTCCAGAAGCTCACGACAGTGTCAACCACCGAGGCTTGGCAGAAGTTCAGCTTCACCCTGCCTTCGTCTGTTGCCTATGTTGCCCTGCGCAACGAGTCGGAAAAGACAAGTCAGTTTGTCGATGCAGTATCAATAGACACAGAAGACCACTCGCTTATGCACGGATATTATGTATATCGCGACGGTGTTAAGCTCAACGACGAGCCTGTAACAGCCGTAAGCTACACCGACCACAATGTGCTGCCCGGCACATATAAGTATCAGGTGAGCGCTATCTACAACACATCAGGTCTGAGCGAGCTGTCTGAGCCTGTTACGGCAGTTGTAGACTATAGCAACAACTATCAGGCTCCGGGCATGCTTTCTGCCGAGAAAACTTCTGATGGAGTGCAGCTTTACTGGAGTGCTCCGGCTATAGGCGACGGCATCAACCTCAGATGGCATAGCGGTACGGCACACGATGCTGCCGGTCTGCCCAGCGGCGGTGGATATTTCGCCGGCGTACAGTGGACATCAGACGATTTGCAGTCTTACGGCCATCTGTCGCTTTCAGAGGTTGAGGTTTATGTAAATAACGTTCCCGACCAGATGTTCTTGCTCGTTTATGAGGGTACCGATCTCGTGCGCCAGCAGTATGTCACTAATCTGCGCCAGTATAGTTTCAACAATATCAAACTGAATACTCCGCTGCAGATTAATCCTGACCGTACGCTCAGAGTGGTACTCTATGTTGAGCATAATGAGATATCTGTACCGCTCGGATACGATGAGGGACCTGCCGTTGTCGGCAAGGGTGACCTCTACTCTTCTGACGGAACTACATGGGAGACACTGACCGACAATGATATCGACGGCAACTGGAACATAACGATAGTGCTGCGTCCTTATGCCGACTTCAGTTCGGCCGCGCAGGCTCCGGCCTTCGGCGCTTTCAACGTCGCATCACGAAAGGCTCCGTCTGCCGATGTCAGACTGCGCACCCAGGCTGTCAGCGAGTCTACGTCGCCACTCTTCGGCTTCGAGGGATACAATGTCTACTGCAACGGAGGCAAGCTTACTGCTGCTCCGATAGCCGAGACATCTTATTTCGACAACACGGCCAAGACTACAGAATACAACGAATATCAGGTTAAGGCTGTTTACTCTGGCTATGGCGAGGTTGGCTCTAACATCGTGCGCGTGTTCACCAGCGGCATAGAGACCGTTGACGGAAACGACGGCATACGCATCACAGCAGACGGCAGCAGCATTTATGTCTACGGACTTGAGGCAGGCATGCCTGTATTTGTCTATGATTCAGCCGGACATGTAGTGGCTACGGCTACAGCCCGTTCTGCCGATGCTGTATGTATCGATATTAACAGCCGCCCCGAAGGTATATATCTGGTTAAGGCCGGCAGTAAGGTTGCCAAACTTAACGTAACCAAGAAATAAACACTCTCTTTCTTTAAAAAAGGAACGCGCCGTTGTCGCGCGTTCCTTTTTTATTTATAAATATCAAAGATAGAGAAATAAAGCGATGTGCAAGCCAATTATGATTTGCAGCTTTTATATATGCATCTTAATTTTCTGATCTTTGCTGAATTAATACAATAGGTATAGCCGTTTTAGGTTTTACGACAGAAAAATCAAACGTATTTTTTGCTTCGCATTAAGGATGCTGTTTCTTGACTGTAAGGCTCCTTGACATATAGTTTGGCTAGTAGTAAAAAATTAGGACAAAATAATTTTTCAATCTAGAAATCTGATGTGTAACGGATGTTAAATTTAATGCGCTTGTATGTCTTCTTAATTAACATACGTTTGCTTTTAGCTGTTTTAAGCGAGCCAAAACATGCGTTTTTTGTGCCTTAATCTATGACTTTTGAGTAGAAAACGGCCTGCTTTCACTTCGTAAAAGGCCCACTTTCGCACCGTAAGTGGGCGAGTAATATTTTTTAACTCTTGCTGTTTTGTTGCTCAGCGTGCGTAATGTGTTGAATGATAACAACTTAACATAAACGCCCTATTTTGGGCGTTTTTCATGTAAAATCCCGTATTTGTGAATAGCATCGCTGCTCTGAGAGCGTTAATTGTTCGGCTGACGTCCGAAATGTTTACATTTTAGTCCATGCGCCTATCCCCAAAAATGGTTTCTTTCAAGGTCGCCGTTGTGGCGTCATTCGTGCAGTTCAATCTCGCCATTGAACGATATCATCTCGCGTTGCTGCGGCATGACGTTTATCGACGCACTGCCGTTGTCAAAAATATCAATGTGGAATTTATATGTATCCTCATCGTTCTTTACGCTGAACTCCACGTGCTTTCTGTCGCGTTTAGGCTGCGTTATCTTGAAGTTCTCTGTCACGCCGCTGAAGTTGAGCCCCTTTCCGCCGCCGTAAGGCACGTTGTAAGCTCTGCCGAAGTAGGGCAGATACGACACCACGCTGTCGCCTTTAATCCTCAGGTCGAAGTCTGCCGTCAGCTGCACCGACATGCCTCTCGTTGGGTGAGCCGTCTGCACGTTTATCTTGAAGTCGCGGTTGCACACCGCCCTGCTTATCATCTCAGCCTTCTCCTGTTTCTTCCTGTCATTCTGTTGCCTGTCCGTCGTGGCGCATGCCACAAGAATTATTGCCGCGGTTATTATAAATAAAATCCTTTTCATATGTCACATCAAAAATAAATTTCTTTCATTCCGTTCCCTGTCGTTCGCCTCCTCACATCGTTTCCCGGCTATTAGCCGATGTTGCAAAATTAGCCAATTTATCATTAAGCCGCCATTCCTCTAAATCTTTTTAAGATAAATTGATTCAAGTTGTTCAAACAGTTGTTTAGCGTGGTTAAAATGTGTGGAATAATAGGGGGTATATTGTTGATATCAAGTATTATACTTTTATTTATTGGATATCTTCATATCTCTAAAACGTGCCCTTTTGCATGCTGAAAGGCCATGTTTTGCGGTGTAAAAGGTATGCTTTTGTATGTCAGCGTTTTGTTTTATACAGATTTTAATATAATGGCATTTATAACGTCTGCTGCACATTCTTGTTGTAATGTTTATGTTTCTATGTTGATGATACGGGCGAATATATTTTTAAAAGGAACTCATCACTCGTCACATTGCAGCTTAACCTATTGTCGCTCAGCGTGTTATAGTGTGATGAGTTGCCGGCCAAACTCATCACATAACATGGAGACAGCCGATAGTGTGACGAGTTGGAAAGCCAACTCGTCACATCGTAATGCATTGAATGTCAAATTATTATATGCAGATGTGACGAGTGATGAGTTTCTTTAAAAACTTTTTTATGGTTTGTAAGATTGTGGCCTTTCCTGATTTCGGTTGCCCTTAAACAGTCCTTTCCGTGATTAAAGTTGGCTTCGGTTAAATCTATAACTGTTATGGATTGACGATATGTTTTAAATATAAACGCTGTTGAATTCTTGTTTGTCATTATTTATTTGTAATTTTGTTGCTAGCAAAAACACGAATATGCTTGATAAATGGAGACCGTTTAACATAAAAAGGAAATAGATTTATGGACAAGAAAAATGAAAAAGTAATTGCGAAATATCTGTCAGGAAAGGATGCTGAATATATGTATGAAACATGTGAAGAAACACCGGGCACATGTCCAGTATGCAACAACAGGTTAGAAGACGTGATAAATATGTCTTATAAAATAAGAAAGAAAAAAGGGGATTTATTTTATACCTATGATCTTTTTTGTATAGTGACAGAAACCTTCAAAAGATTTTGCGAAGAAAACAATTATCCTGATTTGACTTTCATACAAATAACGGCATCACCGGGATTTTATTATTTTATGCCTGAGGGAATATTTAAAGTGGATGACGTACGCAGCAAAGTTAAATTTATGAACAAGAGAGAGTGCTGCGGTTCTTATGATGAGATTATTTGTTCAAGACCTTTTTATAAAAGCCCCGACTTCATTCTACAAACAGATGATTTCATCCTTCGCACTAATCATAGATTCGGTTCATTTCAAATGAAAACACAATTAGTAATCATTGGACTCAAAACCATGAGAAAAATGCAAGACTATGGAATTAAAGGTATATATTTCCACAATGTATACGAGTAAATGCCAAAATTCCGGGCGAAAAGATTAGATTTATATGAACATACCAGAAATGGTTTACAACTTTTTTGCCCGCTAAGTTTACATTATTATTTATTCTCAAAAATCTTATCGAACACCAGCAAATAAAGAATTATGGCAAAACGAATAGTAACAAAAATCGGATATGTCTTTTGTGTGGAGATAGACAACAAGTATAAATGTTTTTTTCAATATGTGGCAAATGACATGACACAACTGAACAGCTCGGTGATACGAGTATTCAAAAAACATTATCCTATGGATTACGAGCCGGATATTGAGGAAATCGTGAAAGACGATATACATTTTTGTGCCCATACAATACTTAAATTAGGTATTCTGGATAATGTATGGTACAAAGTCGGTAAAAGCAAAAATCTCGGCGAGCCGGATAAGATAATGTTCAGGCTGTTCAGTGAAGGAGATTTTAGCAAAATGACGAAATCATATAACTGGTATGTATGGCAGATTAATAAAGAACATATACGTATCGGTGAACTGACTGGTAAATACAGACACTACAATCTCGGATGGGTGTTTCCATACCATAGTATTATATGCAAAATTAAAACAGACAAATTTGCAATACGGGAATTAGATTAACAACAAAGACAGGATTATGGCAAAACGAATAGTAACAAAAATCGGATTATAAGTGTGTACATAAATAATATTTCTTCATTAAAACACAAATATACTTGATAAATGGAGACCTGAAATTGTATAGAATATAATTAAATTTATGTTGACATGATTAAAATCACAAAAAAAGCACTTTATACTCTTGTTGCATTATTTTTATTAAATAGTTGCTATATGGATTACGTATATAGCATACGAGTTATAAATTACACGGATAAAAATTACGTGACATACGACTCGTATTATGATTCTTTAGGGGCTTATTGTGACAGTTTGAATTCTAAATTTTACAAAGGATATGACGAAAACAAGAGCAATATCATCGGACTGAATGATCATTATATAAATAGAAAAGATAACGGACGATTTTCATATCCTGCAAAAAGTATTGAAGGCGTTTTCAGTTACAGCCCGGACGGAAAGATACGCTTTTATTTTATCACAGATTCCGTATTCTTTAACAATCCTTGGGACACAATCGTTAAATATCAGATGTATGACAAGAAACTGACATATACAGCAAAGGAACTTAAATTGTCAGATGGAATTATTGAAGTCAGATAAAAACATGAATAAAATATGGATAGGATAGCAAAGCTCATTTTAGGTTTATTATTCGGACCGTTATTAGTATTGATTCTTGTTTTGTTTGTCTTTTTACCAATAAGCCATGACCCAAATTATGATTCTGCCGTAACGTATTTCAGTGGCAATGACATAACAATAATAAACTTCACTGACAGTGACATAATATGTTTTTATACATCCTCTGACACAATGGGTGTGCATGGTGACAGCACAAACATAAGAATCATAAAATCATTTGACAAAGAAAAAGAAAAAATAAAGCAACAAAAAGACTTCTATCTCCATGCACATTCTCACCGGACGTACCATCAAGGCAATATAACAGAACGTTTCTTCAGTCAGAGCTATGACGGCAAAATGCGTTTTTACATAATATCAACTTCCGTATTCTATAATAATCCTTGGGACACAATCGTTAAATACCAAATGTATGACAGAAAAATGACATACACCGCTAAAGAACTTGATTCTGTTATATATGTAAAAATAAAATAATGAAAGTTCATCTGGCATAAAAAACACATGGTCTTGTCGAAACACAAAAATATAAAATAAATGAAAATATAAATGCAATAAACTCATATAAATATGAGAAATATAAGAACTATAGAAGGAGCATTGAATCTTTTTGAGAAAAATGCTATCATACAAGGAGAAGCTATTATTTCTGGCAATTACAAAATTTGTAATAAAACTCATGACATTATAACGAAATGTATAAACTTTCTCAAGAAAAAAAATAAAATGGATTTGCTGTTGCCCTATCTAGAACACAAAAATGTCTCTGTCAGATATATAGCCGCATCTGCTTTACTTCCATTATACACAAAAGAAAGTAAAAAGACTCTGAAATGGATAAGGAAAAAGGATAAAAGCATAATCGGACTGAATGCAGAAATAACATTAGATGAGTGGAGAAAAGAAAAATGGATGAAAATCATAAAGAAGTTATGGCCAAAACCCTGTGTACTATGAAAATATAAGATAGAGAACTTTGACAATGTTTATAATGATTTTAGCTGAAAAATAAATTATGGGAAAATAAAAAACATAGAGGAAGCATTAGCAATATTTGAGGATTGTGCAATTAAACGTGGATTTGCGATTGATGAAGGTTGCTATAAAAAGGCATAGTATAAATTCTGATATATACAACAAAAAACAGGAAAGCATTTTGCTTTCCTGTTTTCGGTGGGCCATCCAGGGCTTGAACCTGGGACCTCCAGATTATGAGTCTGTTGCTCTAACCAACTGAGCTAAAAGCCCTCTTAAACCTTGTGGTGTTAAGTTCTCGTGTGCAAAGGTATAGCTATTTATTCAAATAACCAAATATTTTTTGCAAAATATGCTTTAAATGACGAAGAAAAGTTGTTTTGCGGTAAAATATTCGTTAAAAAACCATGATTGTGGGCATCTCGTTGATACAATTCAGCGAATTATGTTAACTTTGCAGAATGTAAAATTAACGGACTCATAATGAGGCTTACGGGTCTTGACGGGTCTGTGATGTTCAAGTCGGATTATAATATCAATTCATTATTTATACGTCTTAAATGAGTAACGAATTTAACCCATTATTCACCAATCAGCCCGGGCTGACGGATAATGAAGTGGAAAAGAGCCGTTCGGCGCATGGCGAGAATGTGCTTACACCCCCGGAGAGGACACCCTTGTGGAAACTTTATCTTGAAAAATACAAGGATCCGATAATCAAAATCTTACTTTTTGCAGCTGTTATCTCGCTCGGTCTTGCCGTAATCGAGAACAACTACATTGAGTCTATCGGCATTATCCTTGCCATAATCCTTGCCACCACCATCGGCTTTTACTTCGAGATGGACGCGGCCAAGAAGTTTAATGTGCTTACGGCTCTAGGCGAGGAGTCGCCAGTAAAGGTGCGCCGCAACGGCAAGGTGGTGCAGGTGGCACGCAAGGACATTGTCGTGGGCGACATTGTTATAATAGAAGTCGGCGACGAGATACCTGCCGACGGAACGCTTATCGAGTCGACCGACCTGCAGATAGACGAGTCTTCGCTCACCGGCGAGCCGATAATAACAAAGCATGCCGACCCCGACAAGAACGACAAGGAGGCCACTTATCCCTCGTCGAAGGTGCTGCGCAGCACTATGGTGATGAACGGCCGCGGCGTGTATCAGGTTTCTGAGGTTGGCGATGCTACTGAAATAGGCAAGGTGGCACGCTCAAGTACGGAGATGACTTCGGTTAAGACTCCTCTGAACATGCAGCTCGACAAGCTTGCCAAGATGATAAGCAAGTTTGGTGTGGGCATATCAGTGGCAGCATTTGTGATATTCCTCGGCCGCGACATACTGACCGATCCGCACAACCTGTGGCATTCGGACAACTATCTCGGCATGGTGAAGGTGGTGCTCGAATACTTCATGATGGCCGTTACGCTCATTGTGATGTCTGTGCCCGAGGGCATGCCTATGGCCGTTACGCTCAGCTTGGCTCTCAACATGCGCCGCATGCTCAAGAACAACAACCTTGTGCGCAAGCTGCATGCCTGCGAGACAATGGGTGCCGTTACGGTGATATGCACCGACAAGACGGGTACGCTGACGCAAAACAAGATGCAGGTGGCCGACATGGCAATGTATGCCGACGACGCTGCTCTGTTTAACGAAGCCATAGCATACAACACAACCGCACATCTCGACGAAGAAGGCGGCAAGGGCATTGGTAACCCTACAGAAGTGGCCCTGCTGCTGTGGCTCGAGAAGAACAAGACTGACTATAAGGCATTGCGCCAGGCAGACAACATAGAGCATCAGCTGCCGTTCTCTACCGAACGCAAGTATATGGCAACCATAGTTAAACGCGGCTCTGAGCGAGTGCTCTTCGTGAAGGGTGCGCCCGAGATTGTTGCCAAGTTCTGCGACATAGACGACGCGCGCCGCAATGAGATACGCGAGCGCCTGACGGGATATCAGAACCAGGCCATGCGTACACTGGCGTTTGCATATAAGGTGCTCGGCAACGGCGAGGACATCGACACTGCCAAGCTGACGCCCGACGCTCACCTTACGTTCCAGGCCGTGGCAGCCATAAGCGACCCGATACGTCCCGACGTGCCCGCAGCCGTGAAGGAATGTATCGACGCAGGTATAACCGTTAAGATAGTAACCGGCGACACATCGGCCACTGCTATCGAGATAGCCCGCCAGATAGGCATCTGGGATGCCGATACGCCTGCCGAGGCTCAGATAACAGGTCCCGACTTTGCTGCTTTGAGCGACGATGAGGCTTTCAACCGTGTGATGAAGCTGAAGGTGATGAGCCGTGCAAGGCCGACCGACAAGCAGCGCCTTGTGAACCTGCTGCAGAAACACGACGCCGTGGTGGCCGTTACAGGCGACGGAACCAACGATGCCCCTGCGCTCAACCACGCCCATGTGGGCCTGTCGCTCGGTTCGGGAACGTCGGTTGCCAAGGAGGCCAGCGACATGACGCTGATAGACGACTCGTTCCGCAGCATTGTCAACGCCGTTATGTGGGGCCGCTCGCTCTACCGCAACATACAGCGCTTCCTGTTCTTCCAGCTCGTAGTAAACGTTACGGCTCTGCTGCTCGTGCTTTGCGGCTCAGTGATAGGAACAGAGATGCCGCTCACCGTTACACAGATATTGTGGGTGAACATCATAATGGACACCTTTGCCGCACTGGCTCTGGCATCTCTGCCGCCGTCGGAGGAGGTGATGAAGGAAAAACCGCGCAAGCGCACCGACTTTATCATCACACGCGGCATGGCCAAGGGCATCGTGTTCTGCGGCCTGGCATTCTTTGCCGTGCTGTTCGCATTGCTCCTGCACAGTCTGTCGAGCGGTGCCGACCTTCATATACATGAACTCTCGATATTCTTCACTACGTTCGTCATGCTGCAGTTCTGGAATCTGTTCAACGCCAAGTCGTTCGGCTCTAACCATTCGGCGTTCCACGACTTCAAGCACGACAACGGTCTGCTGCTCGTTCTGCTGTTCATCCTTGCAGGCCAGTGGCTCATCGTAACCTTCGGCGGCAAGATGTTCCGCACGGAACCGCTGTCGGCCATGGAATGGATAACCATAATCGGCGCAACATCCATAGTAATGTGGGTAGGTGAGATATGGCGCGGAATAAAGAGGCTGAGATGCAAGAAATAAAGAACATAATATTCGACTTCGGCGGCGTGCTTGTCAATCTTGACAAGCATCGCTGCATCGAGGCTTTCGACAAGATTGGAGCACACGAGATAGTAAGGTACGTTGACGAGTGCCGTCAGGAAGACCTGTTTCACGACCTTGAGGTGGGCAACACCGGCGTTGAAGAGTTCTGCAACGAGGTGAGACGCATCTGCACCGGCTGTAATGCTGACGATGCAGACATCTGTGAGGCATGGAACGCATTGCTGACAGGCATACCCCGCCAGCGGCTCGAGAAACTGGCAAGCCTCAGGGGGCGCTACCGCATGGTGCTGCTGAGCAACACCAACCCCATACACTGGCAGAAGGCCCTGGACGGCATGTTCAGGAATGACGGCATGGACGTTGACGACTATTTTGAGAAAACATATCTGTCGTACCGCATGCACATGCTGAAGCCCGACCCGCAGATATTCGGCAAGGTGCTCATGGACTCGGGCATGGCGGCCTACGAGACGTTGTTTATCGATGACTCGCCCGTAAACTGTGCTGCTGCCAGCCAGCTGGGCATGATGAGCCTTAACCTTACGGGCGACGAATGGCTCGACCGTGTGTGAAATAATAACCGTAAAGTAGCTTATGAGAACTATATTTACAGATACCGACAGCGCTGAGATGGCGCCCTGCGTGGCCACCATCGGATTTTTCGACGGCGTTCACCGCGGACACCGGTATCTCATAAAGTCTGTAACCGACTGCGCGGCGGCCAGCTCTGAACTGCAGTCGACGGTGATAACCTTCGACCGACATCCGCGCCAGGTGCTCAACATGGAATTTCAGCCCAAGCTGCTGTCTACGCTCGACGAGAAGCTGGCACTGCTGTCAAAGACTGGTGCCGACAACTGCGTAGTGCTCCACTTCGACCGCGAAATGGCTGCCATGACTGCCTACGACTTTATGCGCGACGTGCTGCGCGACCGCCTGAACGTAAGAAAACTCATCATGGGCTACGACAACCGCTTCGGCCACAGCCGCACAGAAGGCTTTGACGACTATGTGGGCTACGGCCGCGAGATAGGCATCGAGGTGGTGCGCGGCAATGCTTTCGTGCTCAACGGCGTCAACGTAAGCTCCTCGGTTATACGCACATTCCTTTCCGGAGGCGAGGCCGACATGGCTGCCATGTGCCTTGGCTATCCTTACTTCTTTTCAGGTAAGGTGAAGGGCGGCTACCGTGAGGGACGCAAACTGGGTTTTCCTACGGCCAACATTGAGGTGGACGATGCGCAGAAGCTGATACCCGAGCATGGCGTTTATGCCGTGAAAGTAAGGGTGGAGGGCTGCGACGGTCTGCTCAACGGCATGATGAACATCGGCACAAGGCCAACCTTTGACGGTCATGAAACCACGCTCGAGGTTAACATCTTCGACTTTGAGGAAGATATCTACGGCCGGCAGGTAGACGTGCTGTTCTATCACCGCCTGCGCGACGAGCAGAAGTTCTGCTCAATCAAAAAGCTCGTAGACCAGCTGTGGCTCGACCGCGAAGCTGCCGAAAAGATACTCGAAAGGGTGTGATTGCTAAGTGCGATGCGCCCATTCGCACATATTTTTCCTGTTAAAACATAGTTTTATCACATAAATTCAAGAAATGAAGAAAGCATTATTATATCTGTTTGCATTCATCTGCATACAGTATTTCGTGTCGTGGGCGGTGTTTGCCGTGTGGCTTCTCGCCGCCGGCCATTCCTCGTCAGACGTGCTCGCCGTGCTTAACGGTCAGAAGCTTGAGCTGATAACCGCCCCCATGCAGATACTTTCGTGCGCTGTTTACAGTGCCCTCACGCTTGCGCTGTTTGTCTGGCGCAAGTGGGCCGTGCTCTCGCCTGCCTATCTGCGTTCAGGCAAGTGGGGCATATTCTTCTGGAGCGGCATAGCCTCGCTCGGCACTCTGCTGCCTTCGGTGTGGCTTCAGAGCCTTATGCCTGACCTGGCCAACACGTCAGAAGAAACATTCCGCCAGCTCATGAGCAGCCAGTATGGCTATTTTGTGCTCTGCCTGCTGGTTCCGTTTGTTGAGGAGACCGTGTTCCGCGGCGCCATCCTCAAGTCGCTTCTCGGCTGCTTCTCGCGTCCGTGGGTGGCCATATTGATATCAGCCGCCGTGTTTGCCGTCATCCATCTAAATCCAGCCCAGATGCCCCATGCCTTCCTCATTGGTCTGTTGCTCGGCTGGATGTATTACCGCACGGGGAGCATCCTGCCCGGTGTGGCCGTCCATTGGGTCAACAACACCGTGGTGTACGTCTTGTGCACGCTGTTCCCGCATATAGCCTCGATGAGCAGTCTCGACGGGCTTTTCGGCGGCAATCAGAAGAGTGTGGTGCTGTCGCTCATATTCTCTATGTTCATATTCCTGCCCGCTATCTATCAGCTCAACATGAGGATGAAAAAGTAAAGAAAACTGATAATTTCCGTCCGTTTGACGCTCCCAGAATGGCGATGCCGGCGGCAAAGCCGTAAGTCGGCGCAAAAAACGCGAAAAATTGCACATTTTGTCATGTGCCTTATTATCAGTGCTTTACGCCGTCTCTATGATGCAAGTGCAATAGTTAAAATATATTACTATGCCGTTTATGGTGCAAAAGTGGCCGCTTTACATATCGTAAGGCGGTCACTTTTGCTTCAGAAATGCACTTTTTTGCCCATAAAATCTTTCTTCAGACATCATTTTACGAGTTTAATAGTGAATAGATGTTAATGGGTGCAGGCTTTTTATCTGTAAAATTTAACATCTGTTGTACTTTGTGATTCTAGAACGGAAAATATTTTTGTCATAAGTTTTTACTGCCTCCAAATTGTCCATGACAGTCTGCTTTAGTCGTCTCAAATAGCGCATAATCTTGATCTGTCGTTGCTCTGCATATAGTTTTGTCCGGCAGTGGCATTTGTGCATTCTGTTGGTATTTGTCGCTTCTTTTATGTCGTCAACCATCTGCTCTTTTCATGTGGACAGCCATGCCTGTGGCGGAAGCTGGCAGTTGAGGCTATATGTAGGGTTAAACCGATGGATAATGCTTACTTCTTGGTTATAATTATAAAAAAAGAGCCGTGCGCATCTGTGCGCAGCGGCTCTTTTCGTCAACAAAAGATATTATGCAACCGATGTCGCATCGTTAAATAATAATGATACACTAATACTCTATTGTTCGTGGTCAACAAGGTTGGCTGGCTGTTAGCAGGTCTTTTAGTAAGGAATATATGATTATCCCATTCCTCTGAACGGGACAGATCATAATTCCTGCGCATCATTTATCCTGAAAAACATTCATCTTTTTATCAGTTATATGCCGATTCGCCGTGCTCGTAGATGTCGAGGCCCTCTTCCTCTACACGTTTGTCTACACGCAGTCCGGCAATCTTCTTTATTGCATAGAACATCAGGCAACCTGAGGCGGCAGCCCAGGCGTCTATGCATATAATGCCCATGCACTGGGCCCCAAGCAAACTCAAGTCTCCGCTGTACATCAGTCCTCCGTCAACGGCTAGCAGTCCTGTCATCAGCGTGCCCAATATGCCGCATACGCCATGCACGGAGCTTGCGCCCACGGGGTCGTCTATGTGGAGCCTGGTGTCTATAAATTCAATGGCAAATACAAGTACGGTCCCGCATACAAGGCCTATGACTACTGCACCTGCAGGCGACACAATGTCGCATCCGGCTGTTATGCCCACAAGTCCTGCCAGTATGCCGTTAAGCGTAAGCGAGAACGAAGGCTTGCCGTATTTAATCCAGCTTACGCACATAGTGGCTATGCCTCCGGCTACGGCTGCAAGGTTTGTCGTGAGAAAAACGTGAGATACCGCCGTGCGGTCGGCCGCTGTGGCTACGGCAAGCTGCGAGCCGGGGTTGAATCCGAACCATCCGAACCACAGGATGAACACCCCGAGGGCTGCCAGCGTAAGGTTGTGTCCCGGTATGGCCTTGCTTTTGTTGTTCTTGTCGTATTTTCCTATGCGCGGTCCGAGGATGAATGCCCCTGTGAAAGCCAATACACCTCCTACGGAATGCACTACGGCAGACCCGGCAAAGTCGTGGAAAGTATGTCCGAAAGTACGCATCATGAAGGAGTCTCCGCTGCCGTCCATGAGCCATCCTCCTCCCCATGTCCAGTGGCCTTCTACCGGATAAATTATTAGTGAGATTAGAATTGAATAAATAACGTACATGCTGAACTTCGTGCGCTCTGCCATTGCTCCTGACACTATCGTTGCTGATGTTGCGCAGAACACCGTCTGAAACATAAGAAAGCCCTCGGTGGGCAGTCCGGCCGGGTGAGTGTAGAACGAAAGGTCGCAGAAGTTTGGCGCTCCGATGAAGCCTTCGCCACCGCTGCCGAACATGAAGCCAAAGCCGACGAACCAGAACAGCAATGAGCCGACCATGAAGTCGACAAAGTTCTTGAACAATATGTTCACTGTGTTCTTGCTCCTGGTGAATCCTGCCTCGCAGAAGGCAAATCCAGGCTGCATGAAGAATACGAGCATTGCGGCAAGGAGCATCCATACCGTATTTAATCCTATTGTCAAATCTGTCATAATCCTAAAAACTTTAAATGCAAATAACTTTACCTTGATAAACATTCCTGTCATGCCGTCGTTGGCAGGAATGTCTTATTATATGTAACAAAATACCACTTTTGGTCTAGATGAAGATATTGTTGTCATTAACGGCATAGACGGCTTTTGCCGAAGAAGCAGCAGCTATTTCTCCTGCTCCGCATTATATAGGGCGATGTCTCCCTGCTCGCCTGTGCGTATGCGTATGGCATTTTCAATTGGTATCACGAATATCCTTCCGTCGCCAATCTCTCCTGTGTATGCAGCCTTCTGTATTGCTGCAACCGTCTTTTCGACATTCTTTTCTCTTACCACTATGCTGATTAGAGTGCGTTCTATGCAGCTCGTGTCATACATTACGCCGCGATAGATACGTGCCTGGCGCGTTTTTCCTTCGCCCCTTACGTCATAGTAAGAAAACCATTCAATGTCTGCCGCAAGCAAAGCCTCCTTCACTTCCTCAAATTTTGTCTTGCGGATAATTGCTTCAATTTTCTTCATGATTAGTTACTTTTTGATAATTAATAATGGTTTTATCTTTTCGTTTTGTAATTTATGTCTGCAAAATTATGTCAATATGTGCGTAAATGCAAATGTATTATGTCGTTATGTTTGTTGGAATGTAATTTTTCTTTTAAAATGTAATCAAAATAAAGTTTTATTGTTATAAATTGTAAGTATAATAGTTTTATATAGAACAAAATGTAGTAAGAATGACGCCGTGATGAAAATTGTTGAATTATTATATATGGATATCGGCTCGAGTGGTAATTGTTAATTTATATGGTTATATATGTTTTAATCTATTATTAAATTGATGTATTTGAGAGTTAAATGTAATTTTTAATTTAAAGTTGTGTAATAATTCGACAAAAATAGGAAAATGTTTCACAAGATGTTGTAAATTTGCATTGAAAATCATGCAAAAAGAAAACATTAACGTGAAAAGATAATCATAATGACACCAACAATGATTAGATTTACGAAGATGCACGGAGCCGGGAATGATTATATTTATGTTAATACGTTGCTGTATAATATTCCTTCTCCTGTTGAGGCTGCCATAAAGTGGAGTTCGCGCCATAAGGGCATAGGCAGCGACGGACTGGTGCTGATAGGGCGCCCTGTGTCTGCCGATGCCGATTTTTCCATGCGCATATTCAATGCCGACGGTTCTGAAGCAATGATGTGCGGCAATGCCTCAAGGTGCATTGGAAAGTATCTTTATGAAAAAGGCATGACGTCGAGTCGTACTATACGCCTCGAAACTCTTTCAGGAATAAAGACTCTGAACCTGCATGTCTGCGGACAGAAGGTTGACAGCGTAACCGTAGATATGCTTGAGCCGCGCTTTGATGTGGCCGGACAGTTTGTGCCTAGGACAGACGCCGAGGCGGGAGGCATGCTTGAAGCCGGCGGAAAACTCTTTAAAGGCATGTTTGTGTCGATGGGTAATCCGCATTTCGTGATATTCACTGACGCTGAAGGCCTTGCCGACGTAGAGACCTACGGGCGCTTGCTGGAGCATCACGAGGCTTTCCCTGCACGCTGTAATATAGAGTTTGCCCATCTCGTTGAGAAAGACACGCTGCGTACAAGGGTGTGGGAGCGTGGAAGCGGCATAACGATGGCATGCGGCACCGGGGCATGTGCCACGGCTGTTGCGGCGGCAAAGCTCGGAGTGGCAGGCTGCAGCAGTAAGGTCGTGATGGACGGAGGCACGCTCGAAATTGAATGGAAAGAAACTGACAATCATGTTTATCTTACTGGCGGTGCCGAATTTGTGTTTGACGGCGAGATACTGCTTCCTTGATAAGGTCTGCGGATATAAGCATAAATCAGATAAGGTGAGTTTTTAAGGCAAAAGATTGTATCAGGAATTTTTAGAAACAGGCAGAGGCCGGAATTAAGAACAAACGCAACATAGAAAAGAAAATAACTTAAACATCAATAAAAAAATAAATATGGCATTAATAAACGAACATTATCTAAAACTGACAAAAAACTATCTGTTTGCCGACATTGCGAAAAAGGTGAACGCCTTTAAGGTGTCGCATCAGAAGGCCAATGTGATAAGCCTTGGCATCGGCGACGTTACGCGTCCGCTGTGTCCTGCTGTTATCAAGGCCATGCACAAGGCCGTTGAAGAGATGAGCACCAGGGAAGGCTTTCACGGATACGGTCCTGAACAGGGATACATGTTCCTGCGTGAGGCTATCGTGAAGAACGACTATCTTTCGCGCGGCATACATATCGACCCGAGTGAGGTGTTCGTCAACGACGGTGCAAAGAGCGACACGGGCAACATTGGCGAGCTGGTGCGCTGGGACAACAACTTCGGCGTTACCGATCCGGTATATCCCGTATATGTCGACTCAAACGTGATGTGCGGCAGGGCTGGTGCGCTTGTTGACGGCAAGTGGAGCAACGTTACCTACATACCATGCACGGAAGAGAACAACTTTGTGCCACAGATACCCGACCAGCGTGTCGACATAATATACCTGTGTTATCCGAACAACCCTACGGGAACCGTTATAACGAAGGAAGAACTGCGCAAGTGGGTGAACTATGCGCTGAAAAACGACACTCTGATATTCTATGACGCTGCATACGAGGCTTATATTCAGGACGACGACATTCCCCATTCGATCTATGAGATAAAAGGGGCGCGCAAGGTTGCGATAGAGTTCAGAAGCTTCTCGAAGACGGCAGGATTCACCGGCGTTAGATGCGGCTATACGGTTGTGCCCAAGGAACTTACGGCTGCCAGCATAGACGGCAAGGAGCGCTATCCGCTGAATCCGATGTGGTATCGCAGGCAGTGCACCAAGTTTAACGGCACAAGCTATATAAGCCAGCGCGCAGCCGAGGCAATATATACCCCCGAGGGCAAGGAGCAGGTAAGGGAGACTATAAAATACTATATGGACAACGCCAAGATAATGCGCGAGACGCTGACATCTTTAGGACTGAAGGTGTATGGCGGCGTAAACGCTCCGTATCTCTGGGTGAAGACTCCGGGCAACATTGACAGCTGGAAGTTCTTTGAGCAGATGCTCTATGGAGCGCAGGTGGTATGCACGCCGGGCGTAGGCTTCGGGCCGAGCGGCGAAGGCTTCGTAAGGCTTACAGCCTTCGGTGAGCGTGAAGACTGCAAGGAGGCCATGCGCCGCATAAGTCTGTGGATGCAGAAGTAGAATGCGGCAGGACGCCGGGCCGTAAGGTTTCTGCTTGACGGGCGTAAGTACACACCGGGCGACGTGGCGTCAATGACATGTGGGTGAGTGGTGGCGTGTGGCGCATGCTATGCCAATTTAAGTCTGCGAAAGACTTACTTTGTATTATAAATTGTGCTATGAATGTAAAAAAAAGCAACATTTATCTCATAAAAAGGTGTCATAATGAAATTTAGCATTATCTTTGCATATGTTTTCAGATAAAGAATAGGCATAAGTATAATAAATAAAACTTTTTAACAATGACAAACTTAAGATTTCAGGTTGTTGAAGAGGCTTTCAAGAAAAAGCCGCTGGAAGTAATGGTTCCGCTGGAACGCCCGTCAGAATACTTCGGCAAGTATGTCTTCAATAGGGCAAAGATGTATAAGTACCTGCCTGCAGATGTATATGACAAGCTCATTGATGTCATTGACAACGGTTCGCGACTCGACCGCTCTATAGCCGATGCAGTGGCTGCCGGCATGAAGCAGTGGGCCGAGGAGAACGGCGTTACACACTACACTCACTGGTTTCAGCCGCTTACAGAAGGCACTGCCGAGAAGCACGACGCCTTCATAGAGCACGACGGCAAGGGCGGCATGATAGAGGAGTTCTCGGGCAAGCTGCTCGTACAGCAGGAGCCTGACGCAAGCTCGTTCCCCAACGGCGGTATCAGAAACACCTTCGAGGCACGCGGATATTCAGCCTGGGATCCCACATCACCCGTGTTCATCATGGACGACACGCTGTGTATTCCTACTATCTTCATCTCTTACACCGGCGAGGCTCTCGACTACAAGGCTCCGCTGCTGCGTGCCCTTCACGCTGTGAACACTGCCGCAACTGAGGTTTGTCATTATTTCGATCAGAGAGTAAAAAAGGTTACATGCAACCTTGGATGGGAGCAGGAGTATTTCCTCGTTGACGAGGGACTCTACAGCGCACGTCCCGACCTGATGCTTACAGGACGCACCCTGATGGGCCACGACTCTGCCAAGAACCAGCAGATGGACGACCACTACTTCGGCACCATCCCCGACCGCGTACAGGCCTTCATGAAAGACCTTGAGGTGCAGGCTCTCGAGCTGTCGATCCCCTGTAAGACACGCCATAACGAGGTTGCCCCCAACCAGTTTGAGATAGCTCCTATATTCGAGGAGACCAACCTGGCCATCGACCACAACATGCTGCTCATGTCGCTCATGAAGAAAGTGGCACGCAAGCACGGCTTCCGCGTACTGCTGCATGAGAAGCCCTTCGCAGGCATCAACGGTTCGGGCAAGCACAACAACTGGAGCTTGTCTACCGACACCGGCGTGCTGCTGCATGCACCGGGCAAGACCCCTGAAGACAACCTGCGCTTCGTTACCTTCATCGTTGAGACTCTCATGGGCGTATACAGACACAACGGACTGCTCAAGGCTTCTATCATGAGCGCAACCAACGCCCATCGTCTGGGAGCCAATGAGGCACCTCCGGCAATCATATCTTCGTTCCTCGGCAAGCAGCTGTCAGAACTGCTCGACCATATAGAGAACAGCAACAGCAAGGACCTGTTCAACGTGGCAGGCAAGCAGGGCATGACGCTCGACATACCTGAGATACCCGAACTGCTCATAGACAACACCGACCGCAACCGTACAAGTCCGTTTGCCTTTACAGGTAACCGCTTCGAGTTCCGTGCCGTGGGCAGCGAGGCCAACTGTGCTTCGGCCATGATAGCCCTCAACACTGCCGTGGCTGAGGCTCTGACCGACTTCAAGAAGCGCGTTGACGCCCTCATCGAGAAGGGACAAGACCAGACAAGCGCCATCATCGACGTGCTGCGTGAGGACATCAAGACCTGCAAGCCCATACGCTTCGACGGAAACGGATATTCTGACGAGTGGGTTGAGGAGGCAAAGCGCCGCGGACTCGACTGCGAGACAAGCTGTCCGCTTATCTTCGACAACTACCTGAGCAAGGAGTCGATAAAGATGTTTGAAGACATGAACGTGATGAGCGAGAAAGAGCTTGCTGCCCGCAACGAGGTTAAATGGGACACATACACCAAGCGCATACAGATTGAGGCACGTGTAATGGGCGACCTGTCGATGAACCACATCATACCTGTGGCAACCCACTATCAGAGCCAGCTGGCCAAGAACGTTCAGAACATGCTGCAGATATTCTCTAAGGAGAAGGTTGAGAAGCTCTGTTCGCGCAACATCAAGATTATTGAGGAGATTGCCGAGCGCACGCAGATAATAGAGAACGGTGTTGACGAGCTTATCAACGCGCGCAAGGTGGCCAACAAGATTGAGAGCGAGCGCGAGAAAGCCATAGCATATCACGACACGGTGGCTCCAAAGATGGAGGAGATACGCTACCACATAGACAAGCTCGAGCTTATCGTTGCCGACGAGCTCTGGACTCTGCCTAAGTATCGTGAGCTGCTCTTCATAAGATAATAGCCAGACATTATCAATATAAAGACTGACGGCAGTGGGGCTGATGTGCCCCGTGTGTGCCGCCGAACATATAATTTTAACGTGACAATCTATTTCTTTTATTGATTGTTTTAAGTTAACTGACGGGAAGTCTCTGTGAAGAGGCCTCCCGTTTTATTTTGTGTCTTATCATGTTTTCCGCCCTGCTCATGGGCTTTGTTGCGTGGTAAAAACTTATGACAAAAATATTTTCCGTTTTGGAAAATTAAAATACAACGGATGTTAATTTTATTGGATAAAAATGTTGCATGGTTAACATACATTTACTTTTATCATACTATTAAAGGAATAAAAGCATGGTTTTTTGAGTCTGAAAGCATGCTTTACGGACGAAAAGTGGGCATGTTTTGCAGCGTAAGTGGCCCACTTTTGCACCGTAAACGGCAGAGTAATATTTTTTAACCATTGCAGTTTTGTCTCTTCGTAAGCATAAAGTGCTGATAATAAGGAAGATGACAAAACAGCAATGTTTTTCGTGTTTTTTGCGCCAAACTATGGCTTTGCCACGGGCATCGCTGTTCTGAGAGCGTCAAACGGACGGAATTTATCCGATTTTTTTACAAAACGACAGTCCGGGCAGCATTGCCTTTTGCTGCCCTTGAGTGCATCGGCTCTGTCCCGGCGTCATGCATACGAGTGCATTCCGCCGAGAAAATAGTTCACGCCGAAGTATGTCATCAGTATTGTGGCAAAGGCTGCCACCATAAACACGTGCCACGGCATGGGCCTGCGCATCATCGGGAGCGATGTCCCGTGTGCAGCCGCGGCATACACCATGAAGGTTATCAGCGCCCACACCTCCTTGGCGTCCCAGCTCCAGTAGGTGCCCCACGACACGTTGGCCCACACCGCGCCTACGAATATGCCCACGGCCAGGGCCGCCATGGCAGGATAGTAGAACAGCTGCGACAGGGCGCGCAGGGCTGCAAGCTGAGCGGCGAGCCCCTCTGCACGGCTGCCCCTCATGGCGCGCAGCAGCAGGGCCGTGATGCCGCAGATGAAGGTGAGCGAGAGCAGGGCGAAGGCCGTCATTATCACCGATACGTGGATGCTGAGCAGGGGCGACTGCAGCACCGGCATGATGTGGGTTATCTGCGGATCCATCTGGCTTATGTGCGACACGAGCAGGAAGAAGCCCGACATGATGAAGCCGAAGGTGAGCACTATGGCGAAACGGCGGCACAGCAGCAGCGACGCGGCCATGATTATCCATGCCATGAGCAGCATCGTCTCGTAGCCGTTTGCCATGGGTGCGGTGCCCCTTATCAGCCAGCGCAGAGCCACGCAGAGAGTGAGCGCCGCGAAAGAAAGCAGCATGACAGCTACTGCAATTTTCATTAGCATGCTGCCGCGCAAGGTGCGCCTTGTGGGGCGTGTCATAAGCCAGAGAACGGCAAACAGCGTGGCGAAGCCCATGCCGAGGTTGAGCATGAAGAGAATGGTGGCAAAGGGCACGGCGTTATACAGCCGTTCGGCCCGCGTCTGCATGTCCGAAGGCAGCGAGCTGCCGCCGTTCTTGTGCTGATAGCGCAGCATCTTGTCGGCAATGTTGCCCACAGAAGCCATGTTGCCGGCCAGCGCCTCCTGATATATCAGCGAAAATACGTTCTGCATATACTGTCTGTCGGCCGGGGCTACGGCAGAGTCGGGCATGATGTCTGTTGGGGCATACCATGTGGTGTTGCCGTTGACGGTATACGGAAACACCTTCAGCAGCTTGCCGCGCCGCAGGTCCATCACGAGCTGTATGCGCGCGTCTACGTCGGCCACCTGGCGGTGAAACTCGTCGTCGTGCCCGTTGTAGTATTCGTTCAGGTAGGGGCCAATGATGTATCCGCCCATCATGTCGTTGAAGAAGGTGTTTATGGTGCAGTGGCGGGGCAGCTGCAGCCTGTCGCGCAGGGCGCCGCCCTTCAGTCGGAGCAGCGGCTCGCGGCTCCACTCGTCGGGCCACATAACGAAGCCCATCAGCACCTGTTCTACCGTGTAGCCGCCGTAGCTTGCGCTTCCGCACAGCTTCTTCGTGAAGTCTATGGCGAGAGTCTGCAGCGGGCATACGCGGTTGTTGTAGAGAACATACAGCCGTCCGAACTTGTCGGCCGTCTCCTTGGGCAGCGTCGTTGCGCCGTGAGCCATGAACGTAGTGGCGACAAGCAGCGCAAAGGTCATCATTCCCTTTCTCACGATGTCGCTGCGCAGCAGGCGGCGGTAAGGCCCCTTGGGGTCGATGAGCATCCACACCATTGCAATAAAGAGCAGGGCGTAGCCGCAGTAGGTTACGGGTATGCCCCATGGGTCGCGGTTGACCGATAACACGCTGCCGCACATGTCGGGGGAGTAAGACATCTGATAGAGCCTTACAGACTTGTAGCTGAATATGTTGTTCATCGACACAAGTGCCTCTGTGGTCTTGTCGCCGTCGGTAACGGTGAGCCTTGTTACATAGTCGGCCACGGCTTTTGTGCCGTCGTGATAGTGTATGTCGAACGACTTCAGCCTTAGCTTGAACGGCAGCGTGTGCCGTATGTCGCCGTCTTTCGTGCTGACCACATACGTGTCGGTTGTCTCGCCGAGCCGTAGTCTGACCGTGCCTTGCGATGCCGACACGTGGGTGAGCAGGGCGCCGAGCAGTATCACGACGAACGAGCCGTGGAGCAGCAGCACCGACGCGCGCCTTATGCGCCTCTTCACGATATACGCCACGCCTGTTGCTGCCAGCAGTGCCCACATGACGGCAAACCACCATGAGCCGTATATGGCGTCGGCAACATAGTCGCTGCCCATGTATTTCTCTGTTATCGTGGCCGCAGCCATTATCGTTATGATGCTCACGTAAAGAGCAAGGAGGGAACGGGAAAGGGTCATGTGCTTTTAGGAGTTAAAGGAGTTAGAAGTAGTTATCGCCAACAAGTTGGCTAGGAGTTAAAGTCAATAGTCTTGCTGTTTCTTTTCAACCACTACGCATTTGGATTTTTCACTTTTGTAAGACGGGAGTTTAGAGTAGTTAAAGGAGTTAAAGTCAATAGCCTTGCTCTTTAGAAGTTAAGCAAAAATATTTATTGAATTACTTATTCACAATATTCAAAAGGAGTAAAGCCACAAGACATATGACTTTAACTCCTTTAACTACTCTAACTCCTTTAACTACAAAAAATCATATCGCCTGCAGGAACTTCACCACGGCGTCGCGGTCGGCCTTGCTGAGGTTATAGAACTTTGCTGCCGAGGCGTATGCGTCGCTCTCCTTGCTGTAGGCATGCCACATTATGGCCTCTATCTCGTTGCGTGCGCGGCAGTCGTGCAGACGGTCTTGTGCGCCGGTGTTAATCAGCGACAGACCGCGGCCCCACAGCGGTGTGGTGCGGCACCATGAGCCGTGAATGTCGTTGATCATGTGCAGACGGTGTTGCACGAAGTCAGAGTAAGGATAAATCTTCTGGCGAGGATACTTAGGCAGCGGCTTGCCCTTTATCACGTCGGGCGTCCAGTAGTTGTCGTCGCCCGTTGTCCACGACGGACGGTGGCATGTGGCGCAGCCAATCTCCATAAACAGCTTCTTGCCGCGCTGCACATCAGGGTCGTTGAGGTTGCGGGCGCGAGGTATGGCCAGTCCGCGGTGCCACACCATGAAGGCGTAGAAGTTGTCGTTGCTCATCTCCGGCTCAAAGTTGTGCCACTGGTTGTCAAACTGGTTGGTGCTTGGTGACAGCAGATTCTTCACGGCGTCGGCAATGCCGCTGTCAGTTCCGTCGGCATAATACGGCGACGTAGGGTCGCTCTTTATCGCAGCAATCACATCCTGATTCTTCGACATCGCCAAGGCCCATGCGTCGGTGGTGTAGAGCTTCGGGCGGTCAGGACGGCTCACGTTCGGAATGTTCCACATGGCGTTGGCTCCTGCGCCGTCCTGCAGGCTGGCACGTGTCAGCGCATAGGTGTAGCGCTTTATCATCCCCGTGACGGGAGTGCCGTCGGCCAGCGCGCCCGGCGAAGTCCAGTTGGTGTAGTAGGCCGTAGATGCCCAGTCGTTGGCGGCCTTGTCCCACATGGCAGGGTTAAGCTCTATGTATTTAGCCTCCTCCTGATACTGCTTCTTGAGCGAGTCCTCGGGTATGGCGTCAATGAGGCCCGTGCCCATTATGCCTATCGTCGACTCCAGGCGCACGGCAATGTTGGTAGGCTTCGGGTCGGTGTTGAACGCATCCTGCGAAATGGTCACTTCGGGATATATGAGCTGATATTTCTCGCCGTCGGGAAACTCCGTTGCCGACAGTCCGCTCGGCATCGTACCTTCCACGGTTTTCCATGTCATGCTGATTTTGTCCTCGTCAATGGGCGGAAGAAACGGTGACACGGCCTGTGTCTGCGGCATGCCCGTTACCTCGCTGATGTAGGGGCCGTCGTTGCTGTTGGCTCCGTCTTCGGGATGATATATCACGAGCAGGTAGCCGTTGCCGAAGCCAGCCTTATATGACTCCTGCCTCTTGCCGTGACCGTAGCCCGGATGGCAGTCGATGCACGACTTTCTGACCGATGCCGGCCCTAGGCCGTTGAACGGCGGAGTGCTCGTGTTGAAGTTGCGCTCAAAGAGCACCTCACCGAGATGAAATTCACTTAGCAGTCCCATTTCGTCTACTATAGGGGCGTCGTCTTCATAGCAGCCCGCGCCTACGTTTTCGGTAGTGCCGAGCTTGCCGCCCGGATACCACTCGTCGGCCGAGAAGTTGCCCACATCCTGTCCCACATACTCAATGTCGCCCGTGTTCTCCGGCAGACGCTCATCGTCAGTGCAGGCCTGAAACGACAGACAGGCACACGCCGCGAGAGCGGCAACATGACAGTTTCTGATATTTATAAATTTCATAATATGCTGTTTTAAGATTATTTTGTCTTTGCTTTCTTTATCGGTTCAGCGATTGCTCTTGCCTTTCAGGCGTAAAGTTACGTCACGCAGACCGTGTGAAGGCTTGCCGTGGCATAACTTCTAATAACCTTTAAAAAGTATTGTCAGTTGGCTGCAATCCATGTTGATGCTGCCGTCAGGCTTGCATCGAGCGCTTCTATGGCAGCTATGGCGTCGGCCACACACTGAGCTTTGGGATTGTCAACAAAGGCAGTGCCGCTGTTCTGGCATGCCGTAAGTTTATCGAGAGAGTTCTTTATGTTTGTCTCAACCGTGGCGGCAAGTTCCGGGTTATACTTTTTCAAGTACGCCATGATCGACTTGCTTTCGTTGCGGTTGCCTTCAACGCCGCCGTATATGCTGTTCTCTATGCTTATGATGTTGTCGTAGAAGTCATAGAAGGAGCGCTTGCTGTAGGGCGACTCAATGTAGTTGGGGTCTTCGCCGCTGTAGGCAAGTCCCATCTTCTGTGAGTACACTTCCTTTGCAATATTCTCGCATCCGCTCAGCAGGATGGTACTTGCCACCTCGCGCCACATGGCATAAGTGCTTCCGGCCTGACCGGCGTTGAGCATGTTTGTGCCGTAAGAGTTGTTGCCGCTGCCCACGGTGCAAGGCAGTTCACACTCGTCTACGACACGTGTGCGCTGCTCTTCGGGTGCGTCGGCGTTCCATGATACGTTGAGCTGATAGCAGCGGTCGCGTAGATCGCCGGCAACGGCTGTGGCATAAATCAGTTCTTCAAGACCTGTAACGTTTGTTGCCACCTTAACAAAATCAGGGTCGTCTTCAACGCCGCGCAGCTTCTCTATCTTGCGGTTGGCGCCGTCGCGGAAGATGATAAACTCAATGCCGTGGAATCCCAGCAGCTCCTGTCCCAGCTTGTTGGCTGCATAGGATATGCCGTCTTCGCCGTCCATGTTGGCCACTTTGTCGGTGTTCTTCAGCTCTGTGGCCAGTCCTTCCAGGTCGAGCGGCCATGTGTCGATGTGCGGATCGATGCCGAAGTCGGTTGCTGCGCCGAACAGGAATGCCTCGCTCTTTTCCCAATAGGCGCGCGCACTCAGGAATGTGGCGCAGATGTTGTCAATCTCTGTCTGCGTAACCGAGTTCGGGTCTGTCTTAAACTTCTCCTTAACGGCATACAGCTGTTCGTAAAGGCTGTTTGTCTCGGCAGCCAGACTTCCGTAGGTTGAATATACAACGTCGTTCACATACACGCCTGCCGCCTCTTTCAGAAAGGCTTCTTTCTCTGTCAACGCACTGCCGTCGTTGATGTCGTCATCGTCGCTGCATGACGAAAAACCAAACATTACTGCTGCTCCGAGCATGAGTGCAAGGGGCAATTTAAAGATTTTTTCCATAGCTTACTTTGTTTTAATATTAATACTTGTATCGTTTCTTCTATACATTCAGGGTGTCCGGCTTCGTCGTCTTACAGGAAGAATCCCTGATATGCCACGCCTATCGACACCGAAGGCTCGTCGTTGTATTTTGATTTGAGGAATCTTTTTGAGTATTCGCCCTTCACGACAATCTGCGGAACGGGGTAGTAGTTGAGGCCTACGGCCATGCGGTTGCGGTCGGTATATTCGTAGTCGGCCTGGTCGGCGGCAGGAATGTATGAGTCGTAGTACTCATATCTGCCAAAGGCATACAGCTTCTGGTTCTTGTTTCTGAGCTTGGGTATCTGTGAGAAAATGTCGTATCCGGCCTCGATGCCTGCCGCTACGGCATTCTTGCCCACGGGCGACTTCTTATAAGGCGCGCCGCTCGACACGAGGTTGCGCTTTATTGCGCTTATCTTCGATGCATCGCTCACATATCCGTAGTCGGCGTTACCTCTTACAATCCAGTTGTGGCCCGAGTAGGTGAAATCGAAAGCTCCGATATAGACGTTGCCCTTAACCTTGTCGTTGGCCTTGCCTTCGCCTTCCATGTCGTGCGGATAGGTGTTGTGCATCGACTGTCCGTAGTATCCGCTAAGACCGATGCGCAGGCCCGGAATGGTGTAGTTGTCGATGCGTGCGGCAAAGCCATACTTGTTGGCCACCTTAAATTCGAATGGCGAACCGGCACCGTTCTGCACCCAGTTGTCGCGGTCGAACATGAAGGCGTCTAGTCCGGCAATGAACTGCACCTCATAACGGAAGTCGCCCGAACGGCCCCAGAAGCTGATGCCTGTGTCGTGCCATGTGCAGGGAAGAATGGTAGATTCGCCTTCGGGGCGGTAGACTGTAAAGAAGTTGAGCGGCTCATGATGGGCGTTGGTAAGGCCTACGGGTACTACTATATGTCCGATACGGATATTTGCCCAGCGTGCAAACGACTTCTGAATCCAGAACTGCTCCAGCTCCACCTCGCCGCCTTTCTCGGTTTCCTGTTCCCATTCGCCGGCCTCTTCAAACTCTTTCTCAACGGCACCGCCTGCTCCGCCGTGCTCAAACTCAATCTCGCTCGACATGCTCCAGCCCTTTCCGAAATCGTAGCTTATGTATATCACGGCATGCGGAATGTCGAAGCGTCCGTGGCTCGGATCGTTCTTATACTGGCTTGCGTTAGAATAACGATAAACGTTGTCGCTGTAGAAGTTGCGTGTCAGTGCCACCTCGCCATATCCGCCAATGCTCAGGCGGTTGCCCTTGGCGTGCTGATACACGCTGTCGGCAGCCGAATGTTGTGCCTGCATCTGTGCGGAAGTGAACAGAATGGCTGCGGCACATGTCAGAAAAGTTTTTCCCGTTAAGTTCATTTATGTCTTATTTTTTGATTTTTCGATGCAAAGGTAATGGCTTGTAAAAATGTTTACAATACTTAAAAATCGGTAAAATAAGATTAAATGAATGTGCGTTTCGAATCACCAAAAAGGGTGATGGCCGGCCTGTTTTCATGCCTTGCACGGCACGATGAGCCATGTTTGGCAGCGTTAAGTGTGCTGGGGTGTGAAAACAGAGCGCCGCATATACCTATTTGCAGGTATATGCGGCGCTAATAATAAATGGGTATGCTGTCAGCCTTGCTATGGCTTAGGCATTGCTCGTCAGAGCATTACAGCTGTTTTTCGAGCCATGCAATGATGCCGTCGCAGGCATCTTCGATAAGGTCGAGAGCCAGCTCGAAGTCGGCATCGCCTCCGTAATATGGGTCGGGCACGGTGTCGTATTGCGGATGATGGGTCATGAAGTCGGCCGTACACATTATCTTCTTGCGGTCGTCGTCGTTGCGTGCCACGCGGTTAAGGTCGGCCACATTCTGATGATCCATCGCGAAAACATAGTCGAAGCGGCTGAAGTCGGCAGGCTTAATCTGTCTTGCCCTGCTGCTCAGGTCGTATCCGCGGCTTGCTCCGTGGCTTCTCATGCGGCGGTCGGGCAGCTGCCCTTCGTGCCATGAACCGATGCCGGCAGAGTCTACCTCAATGCGTCCTGCCAGGCGCTTGTTGTCTTCGAGCTTATATTTCAGTATTGCCTCGGCAGCCGGAGAGCGGCATATATTGCCGAGACACACAAAGAGAAGAGACTTCTTGTCAACTGGTTTCATAATCAGAAAATAATCTTTGTTGTTGTATAGTGATGAAGATGAGCCGCGCGTGGCTTATTTGTCAACCACCGGGCGGCGCTTTACCACAGCCGGATTGCCTGCCGCGAGCGAGTCGTCGGGTATGTCTTTAGTAACCACGCTGCCGGCAGCAATGATGCATCGCTTGCCTATCGTTACACCCGGACACACGATAACACTGCCGCAGAGCCATGTGTCCTCGCCTATGGTTACAGGATAAGCCGTCTCTATCGTACCGCGGCGCGGCACGTAGTCCATCGGATGCTGCGGCGTGTATATCTGGCAGTTGGGGCCTATAAGCACGTTGTCGCCTATGGTAATGCGTCCTCCGTCGAGCATCACGCAGTTGTAGTTTACGAACACGTTGCGCCCCATGGTTATGCCGTTGCCGTGGTCGCAGTGGAACGGCGGGCACACCACGCTGTCCTCCGGTATGCCGGGTATGAGGTCTTCAATCATCTCACGGTAGCAGTCGTCTGTTATGGTGACTGTCTGCAGCCTGGCACACAGCTTCTTTGCGTGGTCAAGACTCTTGAATATCTCCGGGTCGGAGAAGTTGTAGAGCTGGCTGCTGCGCATTTTCTCAAATTCGGTCATGTGTCTTGTTGATATTTTGTTATAATGGAATATTCACTTTCTTGCCGTCCTTCTTTACTATAACGGCCGGATTGCCCACCACGGTGCAGTTGTCGGGCACATCCTTATATATAACTGTGGCGGCGCCAATCCTGACGTTGTTGCCAATCCTTACCTTGCCGAACACCATCGAACCTGTGTATATGCTTACGTTGTCGCCTATGGTGGGGCGTCCGTCCTTGCCGTTGCCGAGCGTAACGAGGTGCAGACAATAGAAGTTGCGGCCTATGCTGTCGGCGTTGAGATAGGTTGAATAAGAATGCTCTAGATGGCATCCTTCGCCTATCGACGGGCATGTTATGTGGAGCGACTTGTCCTCGGGCATGAGCCACTTGATGAACACGGAGCGGTATTCGCCAAGGCGATAATAAAACAGGTTGCGGAACACCTTCTGCCGTGTGCACACCTTAATAAAGGTAAGTATGCCGCCCTTGCCTTCTCCGTAAGGCTCGAGGTCGGCGTCAATGGTCTTCCTGAAGCGCAGATATAGCAGTATGTGCGGCAACATTCTCAACGTTGAGGCCGAGAGCAGGGCGCATTGTGTGTAAGGGTTCATGATGTTTTAGGTTGATGTTTTTATAACTTTTTATGCCGTCATGCCGGCTTATTTGTATGCCTGCATTGCAGACGCGGGGCTATTTTCGTCCGAAGTCGGCCGGAATGTCTCCCCATTTGCGCGTGTCCCACTGGATGAGTTCCGTGCGGAACATGTGCGTGCGCAGCCAGTTTTCGGCTCTTGCTATGACGTTATACAGCTGTGCGGTCTTGGCCGTGCGCTCCAGTTTTGTCTTGCACTGCATCTTCTTTACCCATGTTATGGCAGTGAAGCTGTCGCTGTATATAGTCTTCTTGATGCCTTTCTGCTCCATAAGCGCCAGTGCATGCACGATGGCAAGGAATTCGCCAATGTTGTTTGTTCCGAACACCGGACCGTAATGAAACACCACAGCGCCCGTAGTAAGGTCGATGCCCCTGTACTCCATCTGTCCCGGATTGCCGCTGCATGCCGCGTCAACAGCCCATGCGTCAGCCTTAACTTCCAAAGGAAGAGGCAGTACTGTGTCATTACGATAATCTGGAGGATTACAGTTCGTTAATTCATAGTTCATAATAACTGGTATTTAGTGGAGCAGTTTATATTGAGCACCTTGGCTGATGAAATAAGATAAGTTGATATCATGAAAGATAAAGGAGTTAGAGCAGTTGAACAAAACTAAAATCACGCCTTGAAGGCATTTGACTTTAACTACTAAGCTCACACCGTGAGCGATAACTACTTTAACTGCTCTAACTCCTCAACAATTATTACATTCTTTCCGGCATTTCGATTCCGAGCAGTCTCATGCCGTTCTTCAGAGTCTTGGCCACGTTCTTGGCGATGAGCAGGCGCAGAGCCTTCTCGTCGTCAGTGTCGGCACCGAGGATGCTGAAGTCATGATAGAACTGGTTGAACTCCTTGGTCAGCTCGTAGCAGTAGTTGGCTATGCCGCTCGGGCTGTAGTCTATGCCGGCCTGGCGCACGGCAGCCTCATATTCGTTCATCTTCTGTATCAGTTCTGTCTCCTTGACGCTCAGGTTTACGTTGCCGCTGAATGCCTCGGGCACTGCTATGCCCTGAGCCTCGGCCTTGCGCAGGATGCTGCGTATGCGGGCGTAAGTGTACTGAATGAACGGACCTGTGTTGCCGTTGAAGTCGATTGACTCTTCAGGATTGAACAGCATGTTCTTGCGGGCGTCAACCTTCAGGATGAAGTATTTGAGCGCACCCATACCTACCATGCGCGAAACCTCGGCACGCTCCTCGTCGCTCATGTCGGCAAACTTGCCCAGTTCCTCGCTTGTGCGGCGTGCGTCGTCTATCATTGCTGCTATCAGGTCGTCGGCGTCAACCACCGTTCCCTCGCGGCTCTTCATCTTGCCGTTAGGCAGCTCCACCATACCGTAAGAGAAGTGGACAAGCTCCTTGCCCCACTTGAAGCCGAGGCGGTCGAGCAATATTGACAGCACCTGGAAGTGATAGTTCTGCTCGTTGCCCACAACATATATCATCTTGTCGATAGGATAGTCGTTGAAGCGCATCTCTGCCGTGCCGATGTCCTGCGTCATGTAAACCGAAGTACCGTCTGAACGGAGCAGCAGCTTCTGGTCGAGGCCCTCGTCAGAGAGGTCGGCCCATACGCTGTTGTCGTCCTTGCGGAAGAAGAGTCCCTTCTCGAGTCCTTCCTCCACCTTTGCCTTTCCCTTCAGATAAGTCTGCGACTCATAGTATATCTTGTCGAAGCCTACGCCCAGAGCCTTGTAAGTCTCGTCGAATCCGGCGTAAACCCATGAGTTCATCTTCTCCCACAGTGCGCGCACCTCGGGGTCGTTGGCTTCCCATTTCACGAGCATGTCGTGAGCCTCCTTTATCAGCGGAGCCTCGTCCTTGGCCTTCTTCTCGGCCTCCTCGTCGGTCATGCCCTCAGCCTTAAACTTAGCCTCAAGCTCCTTAACCTCCTCGCGGTAGTGTTTGTCGAAGGCCACATAGTAGTCGCCAATCAGGTGGTCGCCCTTCTTGCCGCTGCTCTCGGGTGTCTCGCCGTTGCCCCATTTCAGCCATGCCAGCATCGACTTGCAGATGTGTATTCCGCGGTCGTTCACGATGTTGGTCTTGACAACACGGTTGCCGTTTGCCTCCATAATCTGTGCAAGGCTCCAGCCCAGCAGGTTGTTGCGCACGTGTCCTAGGTGGAGCGGCTTGTTGGTGTTGGGCGATGAGTATTCTATCATCACCAGCGGAGCGTCGGCTCCGGCCTTGCGCTCGCCGTAGTGCTCGTCGGCGCTGATGGCGTTGAGCAGCTTGATCCATGACTGCTGTGCCAGCACGAGGTTAAGAAATCCCTTGACCACGTTGAAGCGCTCAACGTGCTCGCAGTTTTCAACAAGCCAGTTGCCAATGGCCTCGGCCGTAGCTTCGGGCTTCTGTCTTGATATCTTTAGGAACGGAAAAACCACCAGGGTAAGGCTACCCTCAAACTCGCGTTTTGTCTTCTGCAGCTGAACCATGTTCTCTGTGATGTCGGCTCCGTAAAGCTCCTTCACGGCCTTTATCACGCTGCTGCTAATCTCACCTGCTATATTCATTTCTTTAGTTTGTTATTTCTCTTTCATCTTTTTGCTTTGCAAAGGTAAGCAATTTGTTTGAAAATAAGAACTATACGCGGCATGAACAATAAAAAATAAGGGCAAACCGTTTGCTGCGTGAGCCGAAATCTGCCGCACGGCATACAAAATACGCTCTGATGTTGCCGCCGGCCGTGGCGTTCGGGCGTCATGGCGCAGACCGGTTATGCGCCTGTGGTTATGCTGCGGCTTGACGTGATGTGTAAAATAATTTTACCGTTCGCCGTCCGTTTGACGCTCTTAGAGCAGCGGTGCTCTCCGCTGCAGCGTGGTTTTGCCGTAAAAATAGCGAAAAATGAATGTTTTGTGTAATGTGTTGATATGTAGTGATTTACGCCGGTTGTGTGCCGTCTTGCGGTTTCCTGCTTGCCGTTATACGGCTGTTTGTGCTGCAAAAGGTGCCCTTTTACAGTGCGAAAACATGCCTTTTGCATGCTGAAAGGCATGCTTTTGGCTGCCGAAATCATAAGTTTCGGCGGCTAAAAACTGTCGGAAAGTAAAGAAAAGTTAATTTATTGCATGGTATAACGTATGCCTGTTAACATACATTATACTTTGTTTTTCTGGATTGAAAAATAATTTTGTCCTGACTTTTTACCGTTTCCCGTATGCCTTAATCTCCGCTCATGGCATGCAGGATTGCCCATATAACACTTTCTGTGAGTCATATTTCCAACACGTATCATGGCCATTGGCATACAGTGAAGCCATATCGTGGCGGACGGTGTGGCTTAAAACTCCTCACAGTCGAGACACTCTCTTATTATGTCCATGTCGAAGCCGCGGCCCATGGCAAACCTTATCAGTTTGGCGTTAAGCTCATATTCGCTTGCCGCCTTTATCGTCTTGCGCTTGCTCTGCAGCAGGGGGCGCAGCACGGCGATGTATTCTTCGGCGTCAACCTCACCGAGCGCGCCCGATATTATGTCGCGCGGTATGCGCTTCATCATCAGCGCCTGTTCCACCTTTCGGCGTCCCCATTTGTTGTATCGTATCTTGTCGCGCACGAAGAAGCGGCAGTAGCGCTCCTCGTCGATATACTTTTCGTCAACAAGCCGCTGCATTATGCGCTCCTGCACGTCGTCGGGCAGCTGCCAGCGCGCCATCTTCTCACTCATCTCGTGGCGGCAGTGCTCGGCTGCGGCGCACATGGCCGACAGCTTGAAGAATGCCTCCTGTTCTGTTATCTGTTTCATCTCTTTGTCATGTTGTGCCGGCACTGCCGGCTATGTGTATGTTGCCGTGTTGTCTGTTTGCTCTGTTTTGTCGTTATGCCTTTACGCCCTTTGCCATGCGTTGCTTGCCGTACATGTCGCTTCGCAGCTCTACTGCCGTCATGCCTTCGGTCTGCATCATATGGCAAGTGTCGTCGGCATATATCGGGTTAATCTCAAAATACAGCCGTCCGCCCTTGCTAAGCGTCTGCACCGCAAGGCGCGTTATGGCGCGGTAGAACAGCAGCGGGTCGGCGTCGGGCACGAATAGGGCCGTGTGAGGCTCATGTTCCAGCACGTTGACGGCCATGTCCTTCTTCTCTTTTTCGCAGATATATGGCGGATTGCTCACTATCACGTCCCATTCGCCTTCAGGCTTTGCGTTGAGCGCATCCAGCTTTACGAAGTTTACGTTGGCGCCTAGTTGTTGTGCGTTCTCGCGTGCCACGTCGAGCGCATCGGCTGAAATGTCCCACGCCGTAACCTTACTTTCCGGCATGTCGAGCTGCAGCGTTATGGCTATGCAGCCGCTTCCCGTGCCGATGTCGAGCACCTTCGGGCTGGCCGAAGCCTTGCTGTCGGCTGTTATCCACGCGCAAAGCTCCTCGGTCTCGGGGCGGGGTATGAGCACACCGGGGCGGACACTGAACCAGCGCCCGCAGAATTCGGCGCGCCCGAGCACATACTGCACAGGCTCGCCTTTCATAAGACGCCCGAATATCTTGTTCAGTTCTGCAGTCTTTTCTGCCGTCATCTCTTCAACGGCTCCGCACAGGATGTCGGCCTTCGACACTCCGAAGCAGACATCTAGCACATAGTCGGTAATGGCACGCGCCTCACCGTTGCCATACAGCGGTTCGAGTGTGCGCCACAGTTCACGGTATGTCATTCTTCATTCTCCTTTCCTTCATCTTTGCGTGCGCGCTTTTTCTTCGGCAGTCGTCCGCTCTTGCGCAGCGCCTCCGATATTATCCATTGCAGCTGTCCGTTGGTGGAACGGAACTCGTCGGCAGCCCATTTCTCTATGGCTGCCATCGTCTCTGAGTCCACACGCAGGACAAAGCTCTTGGTGTTGTTGTCTTTCTTCATCTTCTATGTTTGCGGGTTTGCGTCCGGCGGCCTTATGGGCTGCTGCCGTTTATGCCCGTATTGTGTCTTTATCTTTGTTCAGCGAAGCCCTGTATTCGGGCGAGCGGTAGTACAGATAATAGCTCATGTAAGAATGAAACACTTTGTATATGAGCAGAATCAGCAGTGCGAACCAGTCGTTCATCTTCTTTATCATCACAGAAATCATGCCTTCATAGCCGTTGGAAATCAGCGATAGAATCATTATAGTGACGACATATCCTGCCAGGCTGGTGATTATGCCTGCCGTGATAAACAGCCATCTGCTGCGCAGATACAGTCTGTTGGACCATGAGCCGAGCGTAATCTCGCGTTTCAGCGGCTTTCCGCGCAGCCATGTGAAATAAGCCCCATAGCCTAAGATGCCTATGGCTATCAGACTCATAATAATCAAAATCATCGGCTCCGGCATTCCTTCAATGGCCATACATGCAATGATGAACAGCACAACGAGCAGTCCTATGCCGATATGTATTTTGCCATACAGCCTTGCGCTGCAGCTGTATTTAGTTATGTTTATGCTGCTTAGGTATTGTTTAATCATGTTTCATTCCTCCTTGTCTGCCGTATAATCAATATCAGTCGACCTTCATTCGGGATGCTTCGGGCGAGCGGTAATATTCGTAGAAGTCGACGTATGACTTCAGAACTTTATACAAAACCAGGATAAACATCCAACCGAAAGTGGCCAGTTCTTCAGATAATCTCTGGATGGTAAGTCCGTCAATGCCGTCGCCTATGAGTGTTAGTAGCGTCGTGAAGACAAATATCAGCAGAAAGCCTGCCCCAATGCCCACTGGCATATACAGTTGTCTGTAGCGCAGGTACATGCGGTTGCTGAAGCCTCCAAGCGTAACCGTGTCGCTTATGGCACCCTTGCGGAACGCCCAGCGGTAGATGCCGGTGCTCAGCATCAGTAGGAGTACGATGTATGAAAGTATCGTTGTGCCGTTATACCAGCAGTCAATCTTCCAGCAGCGCAGCAGCCAAAGGGCTGTCAGCGGCAGGCCGAGACACACGTTGACCTTGCCCGACAGCTTTGGCGAACGGCTGAATTCCATTAGTTGTTTCTTGCTTTTCTTCTTTAGCATGTGATGGGTGTTGTGGGAGATATGGAACTTATGGGAGCTATGCCGTCGGCATGACAGCGCGCTCCCAATTATGAATTCTTAATTGTGAATTATGAATTATATCAGTGGTTCAGCGTTCCGGTGTTGATTACGGGCTGTGCCGTATCGTCGCCGCAGAGCACAACGAGCAGGTCGCTCACCATGGCTGCCTTCTTCTCCTCGTCGAGTTCAACAATCTCTTCGTCCGAAAGCTTGTCGAGAGCCATCTTCACCATCGACACGGCACCTTCCACAATCTTCTCGCGTGCGGCAATAACTGCCGTTGCCTGCTGACGGCGCAGCATCACAGCAGCAATCTCGGGAGCATAGGCCAGATAGTTGATGCGGGCCTCAATTACCTCAATACCTGCCATTGCCAGGCGCTCGTCAATCTTGGCTTCAAGTTCCTTGTTTATCTCGTCGCTGCCGTCGCGCAGAGTCAGTTCGCCGTTGTCCTGCTCGCCGTCGTCGTAGGCATACTGTCCGGCCACCTGTCGCAGGGCGGCGTCAGCCTGTATGCGCACAAACTTCTCGAAGGCGTTCATTATGTTGGCAGTCTTTGCACTTGCAGCAGCAGCGTCGCCGGCAGCCTTCGACTCTGCCATGGTCTGCGCGTCAATCTCGAACATTGCCTTGTATGTATCTTTCAGTTTCCACACCAGCACCATACCAATCATTACCGGGTTGCCCGTCTTGTCGTTCACCTTTATAGGTTCGGCGTCGAGGTTGCGTGCGCGCATCGACAGCTTCTTGGTGGTGATAAACGGATTAATCCAATGGTAACCGGGCGTGTTGAACGTGCCGCGGTACTTGCCGAAGAACATCATCACGCGCGCCTCGCCCGGCTCAACCTTCACGAAACCGCAGCTGACGATGATATTGACAATGAACAGTATGCCGCCTGCCACGCCTGAAGCTATGGCCGTGGCGCCACTGAATGTCGTGGGCGAAAGAGCAATCAGACCTACCGACGCGATGTAGAGAAACAGGTTGAGAACGAGCATGCCGATGCCGTTGAGTGTCATACCTTTGAAAATGAATTCCTTGTTTTCCATAAATAAGGTGTTTTTTGGTTATAAATAAGAGTTTATTATGATATCAAAATGATATTACAAAGATAAGCGTTTTTGGCCTTATGTCGTATATAAAGAACAGTATTTTTAAGATTTTTTTATAAACCTGCAGCGCCTTTGGAGTGAAGTTAAGGGAGAATCTCGCACCCGTAAATTTCTGTTTCTCGTTCACTTGAAGTATATTTGCAGCATGGAACAGACTGAAAAAGACAAAATGTATATGCGCCGGTGCCTTCAACTGGCACGCTGCGGACGGCTTACGGCAAGGCCAAACCCTATGGTGGGGGCCGTTATTGTGAGCGAAGACGGCCGCATAATAGGCGAGGGATATCATATAAGATGCGGCGAAGGCCACGCCGAAGTGAACGCCTTTGCGTCGGTGAAGCCGCAGGATGGGGCACTGCTCAGCAAGTCGACCATGTATGTTAGCCTCGAGCCATGCTCTCATTACGGCCGCACGCCGCCGTGCGCCGACCTCATTGTGAGCAAGGGCGTAAGGCGCGTGGTGGTAGGATGCGTAGACCCCTTTGCCAAGGTGAAGGGCCGCGGCATACAGAAGTTGCGCGACGCAGGCATAGAGGTTACGGTGGGCGTGCTTGAGAAAGAATGTCTTGAGCTGAACAGCCGTTTCATGACGTTCAACACTCACAGCCGTCCTTATGTGACGCTGAAATGGTGTCAGACGGCAAACGGGTTTATAGACGACAACTTCAGGCCTGTGGCATTGTCAACGCCGTTCACCAAGATGCTCGTGCATAAGCTCAGGGCGGAGAACGACGCCATACTCGTGGGCCGTGTTACGGCGGAGCGCGACAAGCCGCAGCTTAACGTAAGACTGTGGGCGGGACGTGACCCGATGCGCATAGTAATCGACCGCAACAGGCCGTTTGTGCCCGAAGCCGACTTCAGCAAGCCCATTGTGCCGCAGCTGATGAAATGGCTTTACGGCAAGGGAATTCAGTCGCTGCTGGTTGAAGGCGGAGCCGAAACCCACCGGAGTTTCCTCGCCGAGGACGGATGCTGGGACGAACTGCGCGTAGAAATATCGCCGCGCACCGTAGGCGGAGGCACTGCCGCACCGCAAATTCCTGCCTCGGCAGAGCTGTGCGACCGCAAGGAATACGACGGAAATATAATACTTACATACAGGCATGTTTAGAGCCGGTTTCTGATATGTGGTCTTTTACAAGCTAAAAGGCCACGTATTGTATTCTGAAAGGTGTCCTTTTGCATGATGAAAGGATACCTTTCAGAATTTGTTTTAGGTCAACCGAAATGAGAAGTGCACACCATGCAGAAGTCAACTCTAATCAGGAAAAGCCTACTTGGAGTCAACCTAAATCAGGGAGGTACAAAAACATGGTGTAGAAGCGGTGTGTGATGAGTTGAAAAAACAACTCGTCACATCGTATGTCTCTGTATATCAAGTTGATATGTCGAGATGTGACGAGTGACGAGTTTTTCGAAAAAACTTTTTTATGTTTAACCCCTATTTTTCTGTTTGGTCCAAATCGGTCATTTTGTTTCGGCCGTATCGCCGTTTCGTCCTGAACGGATGAAAGCATCGGTTTGCTTGTATAGTTAGACCTTATGCGGCTTAATGGCCGATTGGAAGTTAGTTTTAGTGGCCTCGGTCAGCATTGTTCTTGTTGTGATGTTCCTGCCGGGGCGGCCGCCTTAATGCGGCTTCGTCTGCCTTATGCAGCCGTTGTCTTGCACGGCATGCATCAGAATGTCATTCTCAGGGCTGCATATACGTTGCGTCCCGGAGCGTTGATGCCAGACGAGAACACGCGGTACTGGGTGTCGAGGATGTTCTCAACGCCGGCCTGCAGCGTCAGACTCTTGTTAAGGTTGTAGCTGCCCTTTACGTTGAGGGTGAACCATGCCGGCATGCCTTCGCCGTCGGCACCTTTCACGGTGGCGTAGTCGATGTTGTCCTCGCCGTCCATGTTGTAGTCGTCAACCGACTTCTTGCCGTTGTAGAGGGCGTACATGTCGAAGCGTCCCTTGCCGTCAGCGGTCAGCAATGCTGCTCCCACGCGTCCGTAGATTGGCGGAATGTGGTCGAGCGGCTGCTTCTTCTCGCCGCTCAGAATGCGGCCGTAGGTATAGTTGAACGAAGCATAAAGCTCGGTCTGTCTTGTCGGTGTGGCGGTCAGGCTCGACGAAAAGCCCCACAATACGGCCGTCTTGGCGTTGGTGTATGTGTAGACGTCGCACATCTCGCCCTGATATTCCATCTGGCTTTCGCCCATGAATGTGCCGCGCGCCGTGGTTATGGCGTCGAAGTAGTAGGTGCCGTATACAACGTTCTCCCATGTCAGCACGTTGTCGATGTGCTTTGTTATGTTGAGGTCAACCGACACGGTCTTCTCCGGTCTGATGTCCTTGTTGGGTATTGTAACGGTGCTTACCTTAGAGTCGAACACCTTAGATGTATTGTCGATGTTGGGCACGCGGTAAGCAGTCGATGCAGAGAGGGCGATTTTCCATGTCTTTGTGGGCAGCCAGTTCATGCCTATCGCCGCGCTGTATGTAAGGTTGTTCTTGCGCTGACTGTCGCCGCCGAAGAAGGGGAACTCGTCAACGTTGAGCACGCTCGAATAAGTGGTGGCGTAGCCGAGGCGCACTCCGTCGTGCATGCTCCACTTCGGACTGATGTTCCACACGTGTGTGGCAAATGCCTCGATGGTGTGCATGCTGTTGCTTCCGTCGGGATAGCGTGTGGTGTTGTATGATGTTTCGCCTGTCAGCACGTTCTCGGTGTTGGCGGTAGACTTGAGGAAGCTCAGCGTTCCGTCTATTCCGAGATGCAGCTTGTGGTTGTCCATAAACTTAATCCAGTCGGTGTTGAGCGACACGATGTTAACGTTCTCCCAGTTGTTGTAAAGCTCCTCCTTCTGGAACTTGCGGTCGTGGCGGCTCTCCTTCACGTTCTGATATGCAACGGCCATGTGCACTCTGTCGGCTCCGAGCTGGTTGCGTCCGTCGTAATGGTAAGCAGCGAGGAGTCGGAACTGCGGTCCGTAGTACCACTCTGCAAACTTTGGGCGCAGCTCGCCGTCCTTCACCTCCGTTACGCTCAGACGGTCGTAGCGGTTGAAGTTGTTGGTGTTAGACAGCTGGAAATTAATCATGTGCTGGCTGTTGGCGTTGGGCTTGTAGAGCAGCTTCTGCATGAAGTCATACTGAAAGTAGCCCGAGCGCTTCTGCAGCTGCGGCTTCTCGTTATACAGCATTATGTCGTTCTTGCCGTCCTGCGGCTGCACGTATATGTTGCTCTCAATGTAGCTGTCGTCATCTGGCAGGAAAGGGTTGCGCGTTGTTCCGGCGCGCAGGTCGCCGAAGTTGCTGAACGTGAACGACGTGAGCGACGCAAACTTCTCTGTTCCGTAGTTGAAATCAACGTGAGCCGTGCCTTCTTGATTTGCGCTGCCATACCTAAGCACTGCATGCCCTTCGCTTGTGTGTGTCTGTCCGTCGGCGGCAAGGGTAGGCGAGAGCGTGTTGAAAGTAATTGTTCCGCCAAGGGCGTCAGAGCCGTAGTTGAGCGACGACGGACCGAAAAGCACCTCCATGTTCTTCAGCGCAAACTGGTCAACGGTGAGGCAGTTCTGCAGGTGTCCGCTTCTATATATAAGGTTGTTCATCCTTATGCCGTCGACAACGAGCAGTATTCTCGATGCCTCAAATCCTCTCAGGATAGGGCTTCCGCCGCCCTGCTGGCTCTTCTGCACGAGCACCTGTCCCGTTTCGCTGAGCAGGTCGGCTGTCGACTGCCTGTTGGCATAGTCGATAAAGCTCTTCGGCACGCTCACAACGTGCTGCGGAGTGTTGATTTTGCGTGTCTGCTCTCTGTTTACAGACACAACAACCTCCTGCAGGTTGACAGAGCGGAATGTGTTGACGCTGTCGGCCGTGTTTGCCTTAGTCTTTGTCGTGCAGCCTGCAATGATGCACGCAACCGCAATAATAGTCTTCTTCATGTCGGTGATTAATTTCTTAAATTGCTGTTATCCTGTAATATTATAATTGTAAACGCTGTTGCTGTTTTTGCTACCAATGGATTTTGTCTTTATGGAGCAATGTTTCAGACAAAATAAAACCGTTATCTGATGTAACGGTCCTATCTGATTAAATAATAATGCTTATTTGTCTTGTTAATACTCTTCGTCTTCATCAAAATATGAGTTTCTTGGATCAGAAGGTAATCCATCCATGCCATTGAAATTGCTTCCGCTAAGGATGTTCTCCGACTCTATCTGTAACACTTGAATTGAGGGTGAAACGTATTCTTTTTTCATCTTCATAATTTAAATGTATTTTTGATTCGGGTGCAAAGATACACAATATGTATGCAATAATACAAATGGAACATAATTTTTTTAATGTTTATTATTTAATTTGGCCGGTAATCGTCAAGATTTTATGATTTTTATAGTAAAAATATGGGTGAAATGCCTATTAAGCATAATGAAATAATGTTATAAAATCAAGAATCTGTCTTTCCTGCATGCTGCCTTCTTGATATAAGTCAATTCTTTCTATATGTTACGAATGAGTTGTTTTATTTATCAAAATAATAGTTCTATTTTTCAGATACGGCAAAATATTGGTTGGTATAGTTTACAAATTGTAAGAATTGATGTTAGTCAATTATTTTGTATTTGTTGACATGATTGTTTAAAAGTTATTTAAAATAGAACAAAAAACAGGAAATTTATTAATTTATGCCAAATATAATCCGAATTATTTTTTAAATTGGCTACAAATGTATAATTTTGCACACACACATCAGAGAAACAGATAATAGATTATTTGATGCAAAAACTTATATAAACAGAAATAAAGGTATTATGGTTAGAAAAAGATTGACAGGATTAGTGGCGCTTCTGCTGCCGTTCGTATTCATGCAGGCACATCTGGGCCGCGAGAAGAACGTTGACGACAAGAAGCGTTCGAAGATGGAACGTGCTGTTTCCACATTACCCGATTCTGCTTATGAACAGGTGAAAAAGGAGGATTTGTTGAATGATGAGGTCTACATCAAGCTTGCGCGCGACGGATGGTTCCCGCAGGAGATAACAAGGATTATGGACCGATACATAAAAACGAATCGTGGAAAGGTGCGCGGTTCGCGCGAGTATGGTATGTATGCCAAGCAGTGGCTTCCTACTTTTGGCCACACGCCGGGCAGCGACTCTATCTATCAGTTTGTGGATACGGCTTATTACGGTGAGACAATGAAGTCGGTTCGTCGCCTTTATTCAAAACAGCTTGAGACATATTATCCCGAAATACCTTATACGCCTGAAGACAGGATGAAGGGTATACGTAATCCCGGCTACTTCCGCCCCGTGCAGCAGAAGCCTTATACGGGCCGTGTGCACTGGATAGTAGTGCATCCTACTGACCCTGATGCCTTGATGGTTATCCCTGACGGAGGCGGAATATTCCGTACGGATAATCTTGGCAAGACATGGGACTGCGTTACGGACAGAATACCCGACCGTGAGTTCCGCAAGATCTGCTCACATTCGGCTATACCCGTAGACCCGGATGACTGGAACCATTTCTTTGCCTTTATGAAGAACGGCAACAGTAGTGCTGTGTATGAAACTACGGACGGCGGACAGAACTGGACTAGGGTGCAGGGCGCTACGCATAAGTCGTTTAAGCGCGGCTATGCCTTTAAAGATGCGTCGGGAAAACTGAAGTTTATCGGCGCAATACAGTCGGGTTCGAATTATCTCGGCAGCCAGTTGTGGTACAGCGAGGACAAGGGCGTCAACTGGAAGCAGATTGTGCTGCCGGATAACCTGAAGGAGACACACCCTGAGACAGGAATGAAGGGTTCGTTCTTCCAGAACTTTGCCTTCCATCCCACAAACCGCAACATTATATATATACCGACATCACGCAGCATATATTACTCTGAAGACGGACTTACCCCGAAGAGCGACGGAAGCTTTGAAATAAAGCGCATGACGTTCGACGTGTATAATCAGGACGGAACAGAACTGCGTTACAGTCAGGTGAACGAGTTCCCGTTTAAGGCTACAACCCAGAGTTTCCTTGAAGTGAATCCCGACAACCCGTTGCAGATGTGGTTTGCAACAGCGTCGCGTAACGTCAGCTATGGCGTATATTCTGCTGTTTACCGTTCAGACGACGGCGGAAAGACATGGCGCACGCTGCAGGAGCCTATAAATGGTATCGGCAGCGGACTGGCCTTCGGAAACGAGTCGCCATGGGGCTGGCTCGGCGGATTTGGCGTAAACTTTAAGGATCCCCAGTGGCTCTACGGATGCTCAATGAGTTCTGCAATAAGCAGTGACGGCGGACATACGTTCAGAGAGTTCGGATGGGGTAACCGCCTTAAGGCTCTGGCCGACAACGGACAGTACTATACAACTACGAGTGCACGTCATAATGCAGACAACCACTGCATCGTGTCTCACCGCAGCGGACGCGTGTTCCGCGGCTCTGATGCGGGACTTCTGGTAAAGGATAAGGACATAAACAATCATGAGTGGACTAACATAAACAGCTCGATGGGCAATCAGCTGCACTATTCTATTAAGGTAAACGAGTTTGGCGACCAGACAATGCTTGGCAACACGCAGGATGTGGACGCTCAGACATACCGCTACGGACGCTGGGGCAACTGGCGCGGATATGAGGGTACGGAAGCCTTCCTTAATCCTTATGCCGGCACATGCTATTTCTCAGGAAGCGGAGGCGGAGGCCTTGAAGGCGTATCGCTCAGCTCTTGGTATGAAGGCTATTCGATGGCTGATGTATGTACAGGCTACTGGTATCTGATTCACAATCCGGGAAACAATGCCCAGTCGTTCTTCCGTATAGAGGACTTCGGCCGCAAGACGATAAACCTGTCTGCAAATACAGTGGATGAGACCGGTGCGGGAACAGGTGCGCGTGATTTTGCGATAACACGTGACGGCGACAAGCCTACACTGTTTGTGCTGAACACCAACCACACAATTGTCAAGTCGACAGACAATGGCAATACGTTTGAGACTGTCAAGGTGATCGGTTCCAACGGCTCTAAAGTTCCGGCTAAGTTTACTAATGCCTGGATTGCTGCTGATCCGAATAACAGCAACGTTATATATGTTGCACAGACCGGAAAGGTGCTTAAATATGATCTTACAACAGGAGACAGCGAAAACCTCTCGCAGGGTCTGCCGTCAATTTCGTGTGACGATATATTCTTCCATGAGGGAACAGGAGACCTGTATTTCTTCAGCTCTTCGTCAGGTATATATCTGCGCGACCACAATACTGGCCAATGGTCGTTGTGGCTTAAGGGATATAATCCGCTTTCGGCAAAGCGTCTTGCCTTGAACTATACCACCCAGGAAATGGTGATAGGCGATTACGGACGTGGCGTGTGGGTAGCTGACCTTGAGCATCCGGCTGACCGCTATTTCAAGAACGGCTTTGCGCTGAAAGAACTTTCTAATGTCAACGGACGCCGCACATTCGGAATTGATACAAAGTGGACTATTCCGCTTTACTATGACTATACATGGTATGTAAACGGGACAGATGTGAACAATCCGTATCAGTATTTCACGTCTAACCTGAAGGACGGAGACAGAGTTAAGCTGAAGCTGACCCTGCGCGAGTCGCCGGACGTAACAACAGAGTCGGCTGAATATACAGTCAAGTCGTCTTCGGCAAAGGCAACGGCTGTTGATTACACTCCGAAGCCTGGCCAGGCTCTTTACAGTAACGGTAGCGGCCGTATAGACTTGGGAAATGTTGACTACTTCTTTAATGACTTTACCATAGACTTCTGGATTAAACCGGAGAACGACGGTGTCATTCTGTGTAACCGTCCTGTAGAGCAGCAGCGCGATACGCGCGGATGGGCGTTGCTCCTGGATCAGGGCAAGCTGAAGTTCCGCTATGCGCCAGCACAGCTGTTCGACCGTGCAACATACGACACAAACGAGACTCAGCAGACCGACCTCGTAGGCGGAGCGCTGACTAAGGGACGCTGGTCGCATGTAGCCTTGAGCGAAGACCGTGACGGAAATGTTACATTATATATAAATGGCAGCGAGGTGGCTTCGGCTCCGCGCATAGTGCAGTGGGCTCCGCTTAACAGTGCTGTCAACCTGTCGCTCTTTGCCGACGGATTTGAGAGCATGGCGATGAAGGGAAGTGTAGACGAACTGAAGATATGGAACCGTGCGCTCAACGCGAACGATGTTAAGCGCGCCATGTTCTCTCATGACACATCGGAGGCTGACGCTTTGGTTTACTACAACGACTTCAATGCCGGAGCGCTTGACAAGGAGCATGAGCTCTTCTCGCGTGCAGGAATGGCTCCGCGTACTCAGGCCGTTACTTCTTATGTGAAGATGCCGGTGGCTGTAGGTGCAGTCAAGTCAGAGGTGAAAACTCCTCAGGGACGTACAGCCTATGACACAGGCAACGGTACTGCTATATATCTTACGCCTTCGGGCGATCAGTCGCCTGAATTCGGTGTCTATCGTTATGCAAACCTGCATCCGGACAGCATGGGTGTCAACACTCAGTATTATGTTGCTGCTTCCGAGGTGTTCCAGATACGTCCGTTCTCTGATGCCGGTCAGCTGACTCTTGATATAGAGCTGCCTCTGTCATGGCATAGCGGAAAGCAGTATCAGCTCTATGCCTGCGGCTTGTATGAAGACCAAAAGGTGTGGATGAAAGTGGCCGACATGGAGGCTGGCGAAAGCGGAAAAACGCTTGTTGCCAAAGGCGTGAAAGCTGCCGGACTGGCAGACAAGATGCTCGCCGTGCTTGAGAATAAGGCTGCGGTAGAGCCTTCGCTCGCAGGAAACTGGGAAGGAAACGAAATCGACGTTTATGATCAAAGCGATATTTCATATGATGTAAATGCGCGCCTTGTAGGCGGAATGAATGAGCCTGAAGAAATTTATGAAATCAGCTCGAGAACAGGACTGTTCAAGGTTGCTGATAACATGAAGTTCGTCAACGGCAAGGCTGTGGCAAAGTTGCAGCTTGACGTAGAAATGCTGAAAGGTAGCAAGACTCTTAAGGATACCATCGAAAGCAAGAACGGTACAATGGTGCCGCTGGTGATCACTGTGAACAACAAGATGCTGCCACAGGATCCGGGTAAGGCCATGACATTTACAAGTGGCGGAGCTGCTGTGCAGTCGTCTCAGATAAGCGGAAGTCTTAATGGACTCAACAATGTCACCATGATGGGATGGGTGCGTGTGGACAACGAGGATATGCTCAAGAGCGTTAAGCCTCTGATATTCTTCCGCGGCAGCAACGGTGGAGTTTGCGGAATACATATTGCAGACAAGAACCTGCGCTTCCACTGGAATGACGGATATTACGGATGGTCTACCACACATTATTTCAAGTCTACGGATGTAGGCCGCTGGATGCATGTGGCACTTGTGGCAGCTTCAGACGGATTCCATGTATATCTTAATGGAGCAGAGTATTTCCGCTCGACAAGCGTGCCTACTGCCAAGATAAATTCGGCATTGCTTCTTGGACAGAACTATCAGGGTGACAAGTGGTTTAAGGGTGCCATTGACCAGGTGATGTTGTGGAGCCGTGCGCTCTCGTCTGACGAGATACGCAAGTATATGCTGAACAATCCGCGTCTTGACGAGCCGGGTCTGGTGTCGTTCATCGATATGGATCATACGAACGAGGACGGAAAAGTTTATGATGTTGTTACGGGCACTCAGCTCACTCTGTATGGAACAACGTCTAACGAAGACTTCTCTCACATGCCATATCACCCCACTGCTACGTTCAGCCAGAACAGTCAGGATACAGAGGCTGGTCAGGCCGTTCATGTGGCAGCTCCGCAGGGAGTAAGCGCAAGCTTCGGCATTGGCGTGATGAACGGAACACCTTATAACTATGCAAATGCTGACCATGCAGAGCTTACGCCGCTGAGCAACTCGTTCTATACGTTGACCATGAGCAAGGCGTCGGTGTTCTCATCTGGCCAGAAGGCAACAGTAAGCTTCGCTATGCAGCAGGCAGAATCGGCACCGGCGGTTACGTTGGCTCTGCGTCCGATAGGATCTACAGAACCATTCTCAACGTTTGTTCCGATGTTGAGTCAGGATAACGGCAGAATGAAGTTTGAGGTTGACGGCACAACTCTTAATGACGGATGTGAGATGATGCTGATGTACGACGGTGCTGCGGGTGAATATCCTGTAAAGGTAAATCTGTCTGTTGACGGTCATGCTGACGGCGACACTATAATTATAAGCGACGTAAACAACAAGATAACTGTAAAGAGCCGTGTGATAAGCAAGAATCCGACAAGCAAGGTGCAGGTGTCTGTAGTTGAGTCAGAATATGCTTCTGCAAACATATCAGAACTCGACCTTAACGGTCCGGCAGAACAGGATATCATTGTGACGATTAATCGTGACAACCTTAACAGTCTGGCTGTTAATCCTGTTACAATAAAGCTTTCGGGAGTTACCGACAATAGCGAACTTAAGCTCAACGTTGCGCTCGAGCCTATTGTAGAGCTGTCGCTGGCTGACAATGAAGACGGAGCGAATGTGATAGAGGCTACATCGCCATACGTGTCGTTTGGCGTAAAGGCTAAGCTGTTGCAGGGTGTGCTCAGCGACGGCGTTAAGATAAAGATTGACTCTGACGGAGGTGCGGAGGGTATCGTGAACACATCTCTAGGCAGCTTGCTCAGCAACGGCAACGCAGCTTATGCAGATATGCTTGAATATTATCCGAGCGAGAGCGAGTTTGACGCAGGATGGAACCTCATAGGTAATCCGTATCTGTCTAACATAAACCTTACGAAGGAGCATAATGTCGTGCTGAATGAGGATGAGGTGGTGAAATATCTCTACCAGTATAATCCTGAAAGCGACACATATACAGCCTGGGATATGGTTGAGAACTATGACGAGACTCAGAAGCTGATGCCGTTCCAGCCGTTCTTCGTGCAGACACGTCAGGCAGGTGCGAGTCTTGTGATAACACCAGAGGCTAAGAATACGAGCATAAGCCGCCGCGTGTTCGACCACTACATGCTGCATGAAAGCAAGATGCTGCGTATCGGTCTCTATGAGGGCGACTCAGACAAGCTGGCCGACCGCACTGAGGTGAAGCTGCAGGATGAAACTTCTGCCGGATTTGTTCTCGGTGAGGATGCCGTGAAGATGTGGGGAGGACTCAACTCTAAGACCAACGAGATTGCCACTGTCTGCGGAAACCGCAACCTGTCGGTAAACGTGCTTCCGGGCAAAAAGGTTGAGATACCGCTTTACTTGCGACTCTCGTCTACAGGAAAGTTCCGTATAGCTGCAATAAAATCTTATGGCTATGGTCTTAACGACAAGGCAGAACTGCTTGACAAGTCAACAGGTCAGAGATGGAGTCTGCTCGACGGCAACGGATATGAATTTGACGTCAATAATGTTGATGAAGCCAAGTCGCGCTTTGCACTCGTGCTTAGTGTACATGAGGAGACCACTGGCGTAGGTCAGGTTGCCGGCGGCAAGCCTTCGGTAAGCATCGACGGAAACACATGCCGCATAGAAGGCCTCTCAGGCAAGTCGGTAATAGAAATGTTCGACACAGCCGGACGCCGATGCGTCTACACGACAACGTCTTCAGACAGCTACTCTCATCAGTTGCCTTCAGGCACATACATCGTGCGTGTGCGCACATCTAACAAGGATTATACAAACAAAATAAACGTAAGATAATGAAAGCAAGATATATAATTGTTTCAATCCTATCATGGCTCGGCCTGTCAGTACAGGCTCAGAGCATTGAGCTGATAGGACTTGTTCCAAGTGCCGACGGCGGTGTCTCGGGCCGTATGATATTGGCTAAGGTCAATGCCGGAGGCGAGGAAATACAGAATGTTCAGGTAGTGTCCTTCAGTCTGCGTGACGGCAAAAGCACAGTGTCTTCAGACAATATACCATTGTCAGACGGATATTATCTGCTGCCAATACCGGAGACGCTCGACCGTAACTTCACGGTGCCTCTGCTTGACACAACTGACAGATATGCATATCGTGCTAAATTTATCACTGCAACCGGAGCACAGTATCTTTCTGAGTTGATAGAGGACAATGGCGTCGAGCGTTTTAAATGGATCGGACAGGATGTCAAGTGGAATGCTGCTACGAGCGGATATAATAATAAAATTGTTTTCGACAGGGGTATTGACGGCGAATATGAGTTCCCTGTTGACGGTATCAATTTTTACAAAACTTTCAGCACTCATGCTAAAGGCAGCTTCACGTTCAACTTTGCTGAAGATAGTCCGTATTCACGCTTTTTTACGTATTACGGAATACAAGATAATAAGAGCAGCGGCGACATCCGTTTTTCTCTTTCTGTAAACGGTGAAGTAAAGGAGACACAGACAATGTATGCCAAGACCAATCCGGTGAAACCGGCCGATGGTATATATCTGCGTAAGTATGAAGTGCCTATTGACGGACAGACGAATATTGTTATAACAGGTGATGTTATTGATGATAACGCTCAGGACCACATGAACTTCCCGCTTGGACGTGTTTATCTTAAAAAAGATGTAAGAAAAGCTCAGAATGCCACATGGCCTGAAACTGACATATTGGCCTATAACAAGCCGTTTACACATACGCTTGACGCAGGATTCACTTCAGGCGGCACCGGGCTCTACTATATAACAGCCGGAAGCGAATATGCAACCATAGAGGGAAATGTGCTGAACGTTCATACCATACCGGTGGATAAGTCGGCATATATAGAGATTACGGCCGTGCAGCCAGGTACAGACGAATATCTTACCTCGCCTATAACTAAGTGCCGCTTCTATGTGCGCAATAATAAGACTGTGGCAAAAGACGGAAAACTTGTCCTGAACGATGGCGACGAGATAGACCAGCTGACAGTGTATGCCGATCCGGAATCACGCGGACAGGTGGTGGTCGACAAAGGCTTTGTAATGGTTAAGAAGCTTATACTGAAATATACATTCAAGCCGGGTGAGTGGAACTTTATATCGTTCCCGGCCAACGTGAGCCTTTCAAAGATAAGCGACCTCAACTCATTGGGCTATAGCCTGAATGACTCTAAGAAGGCTTTCTATATATGCGAATACAGCACACGCTCGCGTGCAGAGCAGCCCGGCAAGACAGCGTGGGTGAAGATGCAGACAGACAACGTCGTTAAGAACAAAGGCTATATTATGGGTGTGGCCCGTTCGGCTGACAATCCTGACAACAAGCCCGTGGAAGTAACCTTCGTGTTCGAGAATACCACGCTGGGCATGGATGCTTCAAACAACGGCTCGCTCAACGTAGAACTTAACATGATGCAGGTGGAACCCGGTACGGAGATTCCTGTATATGTAAGACCGGACGGTGTGAAGGGAGCACCGCTGAGGGTGATGGTAAGGTTCTCTCCGAAGGACGTCACGGAGCTGCCCGTCAACTATGCCAACGCTCTTGAAGAGGCCCGCGTTACGTTCAATCCTAACAATTCGGGCATCCGCCTCACCCTGCCCACGCAGGATCCGGCAAAGGTGGTGATCTTCGACAGCAAGGAGCGAGTGGTTAAGGCTGTGAAGTATATTGCACCATATCTTATAGACGTTACCGACATGAAACCGGGTAAATATCAGCTCTATATCCAGTACGGCAACGCCACGGCAACGAAGCCGTTTGAGATTGGCGAGAATAAATAATGACAACAGCATAATTTTATACTATTATTAAACATAACCTAAGAAAAGGAGCGATTGAATAACAAGAATCGCTCCTTTTTTGTACATTTGCATTTCTAAAATAACAACAAAATAATAAAGTTCATGAAGAAATATTATTTGATTTGCGGCCCGATTATGGCATTGGGGATTATGGCTGGCACAGCAGCCGGCGCAGCTATGGATAATATTAAGATCGGAGTGGCTTTAGGAATAGCTGTCGGCGTGGCTTTAAGCACACTGCAATCCTTTTTGGAACTTGTAGACAAAAATAAGAAGAGATTAAACTCGTGAATTGATGAGGAAACAATGATAGCGGTTCTCTATTTCGGATTACGGCTGAAACAGCTTTGGCGGATTTTAAGGCGACTGGGCGTTGTCGTAAGTATGCTTTTGGCGGCATTTATGTTTTTGGCTCTTTATGTGCTGATAAAGACAAGCTACAGCTGGATTATGCCCGCTGCCGTCATTTTATGCCTGCTATGCTATCATAACGAACGTAAAGACAAAGACTTTCTGTCGCAGCAAGTTAAGCGTCCTGCCTTACTCCTCATGGCTGAATATATATTGATAGGTTTGCCGTTTGTTGTGATTGAATGTCTCAGAAGTCATTTTGCCGCTGCCGCAGTCGTCATGGCAACTGCCGTTCTTTTGCCTAAGCTAAAAACCATAAAGATGAAGTCTGTGCCCGTCCCCTTGCCTTTTCTCTACAAAGGCGGCTTGGAGTATATCCGCATGTTCCGCATGTATGGCTGGCTTTATTTCCTTTTGCTCATAGTTACGGTCATAGGGGCGTTGCATGCCAATATCCGTATCGGAAAGGTAGCCTTGATTGTATGGGGAATAGTTCAGACAATGTCGTTTGCATCCGTTCCGCAGCGGCAGGAGCTAACCTTTTATCTCAATTATTCAGCTTTTCAGCGGCATCTTGTCTTGTCAAGCGTCTGGAACGCCGTAATAACAGCCGTGCCTTTTGTCGGAATTATACTTTCGTTTTCCTTCAGCGGTGATAATCTTCTGTTTGCTGTTTCCGTAATATCGGGAAGCATATTATATCTGTGTAACATGGGCATGGTGCGCCATATGTCGTTTTCATCAGCATCACTGGCCGTATATCAGCTGATAGTGCTTATACCCCTGTTTTTCTTTACTTGTTTTATTCCGCTTCTGCTAGTTCCGTTTGTTCTGATAAACGTATTATGCTGTATATTCCTTAAAGACAATTTAAAAAATATATGGAGCTGATAAAGATAACAGATTTGTCAAAAAACTACGGCAAGACAATGGTCTTGCATGGATTGTCGGTAGCCTATCAGTCGGGGATGATTTATGGGCTTGCCGGTGAGAATGGGGCAGGTAAGACAACGCTGTTTAACTGCATCATGGGACTTGCCGGTTATGACGGCTGCATAGACAAGGCGTCAGGCATCTCAATCGGTTATCTGCCGGCCGAGACTCATTTCTATTCGCTGATTACCGGATATGAGTATCTAGATTTTTGTATAAAAGCAAAAGGCAAGAAGATCAACAGTGCAAAGGTGGAAGAAGTGAATAAAATGTTTCAGCTGCCGTTGCATAGGTATGCATCGGAATATTCTACCGGCATGAAAAAGAAACTGGCGCTTATGGCTCTGCTGTTGCAGGACAACGACTTGTATATACTTGATGAGCCGTTCAACGGTGTCGACTTATACGGCTGTATTCAGCTGAAGAAAATCATACGCTCGCTGAAAGCCGGGGGCAAAACCCTGCTGCTGTCCTCACACCAGATAACCATCCTGCGCGAACTGTGCGACAGCATCGACTATCTGAGCCGTCACACCATCGTGAAGAGATACACTGATGAACCGGTGGAAGAAATAGAACGGAGCATACTTGCCGACATTCATGTCGGGATGTAGGCTTTGAGATACTTTGTTTAAAATATAAGCAGAACATTATTTACATAAAATAAAAACAGCCAAGTATTGATAACCAAATACTTAGCTGTTTCTTGTACCCAGAGCCGGGGTCGAACCGGCACGGGTTGCCCCACTGGTGTTTGAGACCAGCGCGTCTACCGATTCCGCCATCTGGGCTTCTTTTCGGCTGCAAAGATAAATATAAATTCTGAATTGACAAATTTTTAATTGAAAAAACTTAAAATAATTGGTTATACAGACAATAATGCTTATCTTCGTATTCGTAAAACAATCTGTAAATACAATGAGTGTGAATAAAAACAATTATTGTCTTATTTTGGCCGGCGGCAAAGGACGCCGCCTGTGGCCTTGCAGCCGCGAAGACCGTCCTAAGCAGTTCTTGGATTTCTTTTCGACAGGACGCACGCTTCTTCAGCAGACTTACGACCGCATGGCCGGATTTATTCCTTCTGAAAATATTTATATCAGTACAAACCACATCTATCACGACTTGGTGAGGGAGCAGCTGCCCGAGCTGCCCGAGGAGCATATCCTCAGTGAGCCTATCTTCAGGAATACGGCTCCGAGCGTGGCCTGGGCTACATACCGCATCCTGCATAGGGCCGACCGCGACGCGCGTCTCGTGGTGGTGCCGTCGGACCAGGCTGTGTTCAAGGAGGATGTGTTCAAGACTGACGTTATCAACGGTCTCGACTTTGTCGGCAGCCACGACTGCCTGCTGACAATGGGCGTAAGGCCTACGAGACCTGAGCCCGGCTATGGCTACATACAGACGGGCGAGCCTTCTGAGCGCGACGATGTGTTTAAGGTTAAGTCGTTTACGGAGAAGCCCGACCGCGACTTTGCGCGAATGTTCATGGAGAGCGGCGAGTTCTACTGGAACACAGGGCTGTTTCTTTCTAACGTTAATTATCTCTGCGAGTGTCTTAAGCGCATATTCCCTCCTGTGCTGAGAAAGCTTGAAGCCTCGGGGGCTGAATACAGCATGGAGCGCGAGCTTGAGTTTGTCAGGGAGAACTTTCCGTCGTATCCCAACCTGTCGATAGACTACGGCATACTTGAGCACAACGAGAATGTGTATGTGATGATATGCGACTTCGGCTGGGCCGACCTTGGCATGTGGCACTCTATATATGAGAGCATGAGCAAGGGCGAGGGCGACAACGTGGTTATCGGCTCGCGCGTGATAGCCGACGACAGCCGCAACAACATCATTAAGCTGCCTGACGACCACATGGGCATAATAAACGGGCTCGACGGATATATCGTGGCCGAGAAGGGCAACGTGCTGCTTATATGCAAGAAGGAGGATTCGTCGGCGCTTATACGCAAGTATATCAATGAGGTGCAGGTAAAGTATGGCGACGAGTTTATTTAGTCCTGCCGCCTATTATGTATAAAAAGAGTGAGGAGCGCCCGGCTTTGTTTGTGCCTGACGCTCCTCACTCTTTTTTTTCTTGTGCCGCCTTCGTGGCTTCATGCTTCTGCCGTATTACTCGCAGAAAGCGGCATATATCTTGTCTGCTGCTTCTTTAAACTCCTGCTCTGTAAGTTTCAGCTTGGGGTTAGAGAAGAGCATGTCTTTCTCTGTCTGCATGGGCACGAGGTGTATGTGTGCGTGTGCCACTTCGAGTCCGAGTACGGCCATGCCCACCTTGCGGCACGGGAAGGCCTTCTTTATAGCCACGGCCACTTTCTTTGCAAACACCATCATTTCGGCTATCTCGTCGTCGTTGAGGTCGAAGAAGTAGTCAACCTCGCGGCGCGGTATCACCAGCGTATGTCCCTTTGCAAGCGGGTTGATGTCGAGAAATGCGTAGAACTTGTCGTTTTCGGCGCATTTGTAGCTGGGTATTTCGCCTGCAGCTATTTTTGAGAAAATATCCATGATGTTATGTTTTTATATTATTGTATGTAAGGTCCTTAGGGCTTATGGATGTCGTGTGTGATGAGGCTTCAGTGTCAGGAGTCTTCGGCTTGCCTGCCTTAAAGCCTCATGACAGCTGTATCTCATGAGCTTTATTCTACGGTAATCTTTTCTATGCGCAGCTTTATGGTTCCGCGTGGTATCTTTATTTCAACCTCGTCGCCTACCTTCTTGTTGAGCAGTCCCTGTGCAATAGGTGTCTTTATCGAGATTTTGCCTTCGCGCAGGTTTGCCTCGCTCTCGCTCACGATGGTGTAGCTCATCTTGGCGTTGTTTGCCAGGTTGGTCATTTCCACTTTTGACAGAATCTGCACGCAGTCTGTGCTCAGGCGCGATGTGTCAACAATTTTGGCTTCAGAGATAGCAAGCTTAATCCTGTTGATCTTGTCTTCAAGATGTGCCTGTGCCTCCTTAGCTGCATCATATTCTGAATTTTCGCTCAGGTCGCCTTTGTCTCTGGCCTCTGCAATTGCCGCTGACGCCTTGGGACGTTCGACACTTTCCAAATGTTTTAGTTCGGCCACTAACTTGTCGTAGCCTTCTTGTGACATGTAAGCCATAATTTATTGGTTTTAAAGATTATTATTATTTTTGGGACAGACAAAACGAAAGATTCCGGCATGTTTCTCAATGTCGGAATCCTTGATCTTGCCTTTCCTTATGTTAATTCATTTTATTCTTGTTGGCAAAGGTAGGCTTTATTTTTCAAATCAACAACTTTTTAGTGCTAAAAATAGTTAGTTCTTGCCTCCAGCCGTGCTAAATTTTGTTCTCTGTGCCGTCTCGTCGGCGTGTTTCGGGCGTGGCTCCGGGCGCGCCGCTTCTGTCATGTTTTTATCATGCCGGTCTGTATCTTGTCGTGCTGCAAAGGCCGTCAGATGCTGTGGTACGGGCGGACAGCTTGCATATTGTTATCCTTCTGATTGTCAGCGCGTTAGCCAGCGTGTTGCAAAACGTGCCCTTTCGCCTTGCAAAACATGGTCTTTTGCATGATGAAAGACAATGTTTCAGAGTCCGAAACGTGGCCTTTTGCAAAACGCCTTGCCGGTGTCTGTGCCGGGTGTTGCCGGCTTACAGTTGGCGTGAGCATTCCGTCTGAAAATGTATTTTTATGCTTAAAGTTTACAAAATGTAAGCAGTTTTAGTGGCGCAGACGTGTTGCAGCCCAACTTTTTTGTAACATTTGCGTAATTTTCCTTGTTAAAAATAAATTTTTTCCACTTAAATTTGTAACTTCGCAGCTTGTAAGTATAACCTAAAAATCTTAGCAATGTTGTCAACAGAAGAAAGAAAATCTATTATAGCCCTGATTCACAGTCAGGTTTTGCCGGCAATAGGCTGTACAGAGCCTATAGCCGTAGCTCTTTGTGTGGCAAAGGCCAGAGAGCTGCTCGGGACTCTTCCTGAGAGCATAGACATAGAGCTTAGTGCCAACATCTTGAAAAACGCAATGGGAGTGGGCATACCGGGAACTGGCATGATCGGCCTGCCCATAGCCGTGGCTCTTGGTGCCATAGTAGGCCGTCCGGAGCTTGAGCTCGAAGTGCTGCAGGACAGCAACAAGGAGGCCGTTGAGCGCGGCAAGGCGTATATCGCCGAAGACAGAATACACATAAGCCTGAAGGAGGATGCGCCCGACAAGCTTTATATAGCCGTGAAGTGCAGCGCCGGCGGTCATGAGGCCGAGGCAAGAATAATGCACATGCACACCAACTTCGTTTATCTGCGCAAGGATGCCGACGTGATGCTCGACAATATGGCCCCGAGAGAAGAAGAGGCAAAGCAGGTTGAAGTGGAGCTCACTCTGCGCAAGGTCTACGAGTTTGCCACCGAGACCGACATCGAGGAGCTGAAGTTTATCCTCGACGCCAAGCGCATGGACGAGACTGCCGCAGCAGCAGGCCTGCGCGAGAACTACGGCCACACGCTGGGCAAGACCATGTGCAGCCCGCTGGGCAAGGGCATAATGGGCGACAGCATATTCTCAAAGATACTTTCGGCCACAAGCTGCGCCTGCGACGCACGTATGGCCGGCGCCATGGTGCCCGTGATGAGCAACAGCGGCAGCGGCAACCAGGGCATCTGCACCACCATGCCGGTGGTAGTGTTTGCAGCCGAAAACCATAACACTGAAGAAGAAACAATACGCGCCCTCATCATAAGCAACCTTACTGCCATATACATCAAGCAGCATCTGGGCTCACTTTCAGCCCTCTGCGGATGCGTGGTTGCCAGCACGGGCAGCAGCTGCGGTATAACTTACCTTATGGGAGGCAGCTATGAGCAGCTGTCGTATGCCGTGAAGAACATGATAGCCAACCTCACGGGCATGATATGCGACGGCGCTAAGCCAAGCTGCGCGCTAAAGCTTACTACAGGCGTGAGCACGGCAGTGATGAGCGCCATGCTCGCCATACAGAACAAGCATGTAACCTCGGTAGAGGGCATCATCGACGACGACGTAGACCAGAGCATACGCAACCTTACAGAAATAGGCAAGAGAGGCATGGACGAGACAGACCGCTTCGTGCTTGATATAATGACACATAAAACCCAGAAAAAATAATGAAACTTTTAAAAACAACATTCCTGACAGCGCTGCTCGCCATGTTCACACTGGCCGTTGCAGCACAGATGCAAGACCCGGTTCACTTTAAGGTGAGCCAGAAAAAAGTGTCGCCCACAGAGCTTGAAGTTATTTTTACAGGGCGGATAGACAAAGGATGGCACGTGTATTCAACCGGACTGCCTGCTGACGGTCCTATTTCTGCCACTCTGCACACAGAGAAGGCCGAAGGTGTTAAGGCTGCCGGCAAACTCTCACACAGAGGAAAGGAGATAAGCCAGTTTGACAAAATGTTCGGCATGAACCTGCGCTACTTCGAAAACAGCGTTACTTTCGTGCAGAAATTCAAGATTGTCGGCAAGACATACAAAGTAAGCGGATATCTTGAGTATGGCGCATGCAACGACGAAAACTGTATCCCGCCCACACAGGTTGAGTTCGCATTCAACGGCGAAGGACCTGCCGACGCTCCTGAAGCAGAGGAAACTACCGAGGCTGAGGCTACAGACACAACAGCCGCAGCAGCAATGGCAGGAGCCGACTCGCTGCAGACTGACACAGCCGCTGTAAACGCACAGGGCGACCTCTGGAAGCCTGTTATCGACGAACTGCAGAACTTCAACGGCGGCGACACAGGTTCAAGCCGCTCTTGGATATATATCTTCCTGATGGGACTTGTCGGAGGTTTCGTGGCTCTGTTCACTCCTTGCGTATGGCCTATCATACCTATGACCGTAAGCTTCTTCCTGAAGCGTACAAAGGATAAGAAGAAGGGTATACGCGACGCCATAACCTATGGTATCTCTATCATCGTTATCTACCTTGCCCTTGGACTTGCCATCACGGCCATCTTCGGTGCAAGCTCGCTCAACGCGCTGGCCACCAACGCCGTGTTCAACATATTCTTCTGCCTGTTGCTGGTAGTGTTTGCCCTGTCGTTCTTCGGCTGGTTCGAGCTCACTCTGCCTTCATCATGGACAAACAAGGTTGACAACAAGGCATCGTCAACGAGCGGTATGCTGAGCATCTTCCTCATGGCGTTCACGCTTACACTCGTTTCGTTCTCATGTACAGGTCCTATCATCGGCTTCCTGCTCGTTGAGGTCAGCACATCTGGCAGCATCGCAGGTCCTGCCATCGGTATGCTCGGCTTCGCCATCGCACTGGCTCTGCCGTTCACACTCTTCGCCCTGTTCCCCACATGGCTCAAGCAGGCTCCTAAGTCAGGCAGCTGGATGAACACCATCAAGATCGTGCTCGGATTCATTGAGCTGGCTTTCGCCCTCAAGTTCTTCTCTGTAGCCGACCTCGCTTACGGTTGGGGACTGCTCGACCGCGAAGTGTTCCTCGCTCTCTGGATCATCATCTTCGGCATGCTCGGCCTCTACCTTATCGGCAAGCTCAAGTTCCCGAGCGACCAGGGCAACACAGACGCAATGCCTGTTCCGTGCATCGTGCTCGGTATGATTTCGCTTGCGTTCACAGTATATCTTATCCCGGGTCTCTGGGGTGCTCCCTGTAAGGCAGTCAGCGCATTTGCTCCTCCTATCAACACTCAGGACTTCAACCTCTATCACAACGAAGTTGAGCCTAAGTATAAGGACTACGAGCAGGGTATGGCAGCAGCTGCAGCTGAGGGCAAGCCTGTTGTTGTTGACTTCACAGGATTCGGATGTGTCAACTGCCGTAAGATGGAGGCAGCCGTATGGACCGATCCTCAGGTAGCCGACAAGCTCAACAACGACTTTATCCTCATCTCACTTTATGTAGACGACAAGCAGCCGCTTGACAAGCCTATCGAGGTGGTTGAGAACGGACGTAAGCGCAAACTCCGCACCGTGGGTGACAAGTGGAGCTATCTGCAGCGCAGCAAGTTCGGTGCAAATGCACAGCCGTTCTATGTTATTCTCGACAACAAGGGTATGCCTGTTGCAGGTTCTTACAGCTATGACGAGAATATCGGCCATTACACCGACTTCCTCAACACTGGTTTGAAAAACTATAAGAAATAATTGATTTTAATAGGCAGTTTTGTTGATTTATGTCAATAAAACTGCCTATTTGTAAATATTTTATCATATTTAGATATCAATTTGGTTAAAACTTTCATATCTTTGCACTGTGTTTTTCATAGTATTAGATTTAAGGTTAACAAAAGACAGGGACTCAGCGGAGTCCTTTTTTTATGCCCTTACGTCTGCTGATGCGTTTTGTTCCGTGCCTTTTTAGTCCCCGTTTATCAGTTTTTATTTGCAGTGAGCTATATATGCCGCATTGCGGTATGTGTCCTTTTATGTTTCAATATGCCAGCTTTTGCATGCCGAAACGTGTCCTTTTATCGTGCGAAAGGGCAGCTTTTATAAATTAACCGCTTGACGTAAAATTGCCCGTTGCGCCGTATATGCTGTCTTGATTCCGTATAAGCATAGCCGCTCTCGTCCGTATTATGTTTTCCGGTCATCTGTACAGCCATTGTCGTCTGTAGTTTGTTTCAGGTCGAAATGCACACGGATAATCAGGTGAAGAATGCCGAAAATGTTTCGGCAAAAACTCATCACTCGTCACATTCCTGTCTATTGCGTTGGTTATCAGCGTGTTATGACGTGATGAGTTGCCTGCCGCACTCGTCACCTTCGGGTTCCTCTGCCGTTGGTGTGACGAGTTGCAGTTTCAACTCGTCACACCGTAACGGCTTGTCTGTCAGAATGTTATGCGCCTGTGTGACGAGTGACGAGTTTCTTCCGAAAATCTTTTTGCGTTGTTTTGTCGTAACTCTTTCCTGAATTTGGTGATTCTTCCGCAATTTAGTTGAAATAGTCTCTTTGTGTTATGTTATAAATGTTATAAGATGGTGTTTAGTGAACTAGGCTTCAACTAAATTGCGGAAGAACCAATTAGGTTAACTTCAAGCGGGCTTTTTCCAGCTTTATGTTTACTCAGGCTTGCCTTTGTGCGCTGCAGCTGCACCTATTATTATATAATAATGTTACAAGACGATAGGCAAAATCCTGGTTATTATGTGCGCCGTTGTTGTCTGGCCGTTGCGTAGGTTCATAAAAAAAAGATGTTCCTCAGGCCTCACGGTCTAAAGAACATCGGTTAAAACAAGTCTTACTAAACTATTAAAAAACATTTCCTAAATTTATTAACCTCTATATCTTTTTTACGTTCATGTGTTGTTTTTTGTTCTGTATTTGACATTTATTCGTCTCTTGTTCTGCAAAAATATAAATAAATATAAAGATAATGCGCATGCAGTTTGGTTCATAACGGTTCAGAACGTATTAATCGTTTGTATGTCCGTGTTATGCAGTCGCTGCTTTTGCGCGGTTTTGACTTACAGGTTGTTATTTTGCCTTGGCGTCTGACTGTGGCTCAGTAGAAATTTAGTGGGGATAAGCATATAAGTTGGCAATCCTGAAGAGAA
>ENA-ORUM01000286-ORUM01000286.1-human-gut-metagenome-genome-assembly--contig:-NODE-286-length-70820-cov-11.352787_pt1 | contig 70820 bp, 51 predicted proteins | sample MGYA00242083_ERZ509217 | MGnify/ENA primary metagenome ERZ509217 (study PRJEB26280, sample SAMEA2338831) | human gut metagenome | biome: human gut; feature: human-associated habitat; material: faeces...
TCTGGCTGGACTAGGACATGTGTTCTATCGAGACACACTTTTTGTCCTATAAGCCTCTTGTTACTCGTATTGTTTGTTCGTCTGTGAGAAAATCGAACACACTCTATCAGATAGGCGAGAGGGCAAGAAGCCATGATCAAAGCGGAACGTCAGGAGCGCATCGTCGGAGTGGTTGAGAAGCTCGGAAGTATCTCGGTTCACGGCATTGCCGAACAGCTCGGTGTGTCAGAGATGACGGTTCGGCGTGACCTTGAAGAGCTTTCCCGCAAAGACCAGCTTATTCGCGTTCACGGAGGAGCGAGAAGCCTGTCAGCAGATGAGCGAAGCATGCTGCGCCGCGAATTCACCCATTCCGAGAAGCGCTCCATCAACGCGGACGAAAAGCGCGCCATCGCTCACATCGCCGCGAGCGTGATCGAGGAGCGGGAGACTGTGTATCTGGGTACGGGTACCACGGTCGAGCAGATGGTGCCGCTGCTTCCGCGCATTCCGCTACGCATCATCACCAATTCGCTTTCGGTGTTCAACCTGCTCGAAGGTCGTTCCGAATTTGAGTTGTGCTTGGTAGGGGGTATGTATCGGCGCCGGACGTCGGCGTTTGTCGGGCCGGTTGCCGAGGATATGGTTTCTTCTTTGGGGACCGACATCGCCTTCATCGGGGCCAACGGCATTCAGGGTAATGCGGTCACTACCTCTAACATGGAAGAGGGCAAGCTTCAGCAGCTAGCACTTGATATGGCTGATAGGCGGATTCTCGTTGCCGATTCCAGCAAGGTGGGGAAGCGGGACTTCTTCTCGTTTTACCGCTTAAGCGATTTCGATGCCGTGGTCATGGAACCCGACGCTTCGCAAGAGGCGCGCAACGCCGTGGAGGAGCATACGCGCGTGTTCGGGTAGCGCCCTGAACACAGGCGCCCCGCCGGAACGCGTGCGGTTCCAAGCGGGGCGCCTGCGTGCAACGTTGCCCACAGGTTGCGCGAGTGCCGTTGTCGGCATGGATTTCGGCAACATGAGAGCTTGGCTTCGAGCGCGGCGATGCGCCGGTATCCGTCAATCATGAAGCGAGCCTGCTTCTCGAGCATCATGGTGGTCATGAGGGTGTCCTGTGCATGGACCATGATGAAGGTCACATCCATCTCACCGCCCCCTGCCTCTTGGGAGAGCAGCTTTGTCTGCACATCATGGGCATCGATAAGGGCCTGGTTGGCCGAGGCGTGAAGCTCGCGCGCGGCGTCAATGTCTCCCTCGCGCGCCTTGTCGAGCGCAGCGAGCAGATCGGTCTGCGCGTCGCCGGCATAGGCGACGATCTCGAAGCCGATCATCGAGATTTCTTCTTTGGTAGCCATAGGTACTCCTCGATCAGTGGGGTGTTCGCGTACTTCCGATCACCGTATCCGGGCTTTGAGGTGTCGAGGCGGGGCAAGCATAGCAATTTCGATTGTGATGTTGCCAGCAAACATATGTCTTGCCGTAAACGGTATAAAATGAGCGGTAAGTGGTAATATCAAACAAATCAAACAAATTCAATCAAATAATTGTTGAATAAATTGTGCGTTTATGTTCAAATGAGCGCGGGATGATTGCCGTTTAGGATTCATCGCACAACAACGAAGAGCGTGGTGCATCTATGCGATGGCATTCACCCGAGAGCATACGTTGCGCGGCAAGCGCGCACAAAGGAGGACACATGAGGGTTGTGATTGCATCCGACGCCGAGGGCATGTCCCTCAAGGAAATCATCAAAGACGTGCTTATCGCCGATGGCCACGAGGTGGTCGATTATTCCGAGGAGCCCGCAGCGGACTTCGTGGATTCCGCGCTCGCTGTGGCGCACGACCTGCTCGAGCACGAGGATTCGCTCGGCTTCGCCTTCGACGGCTACGGCGTGGGCAGCTACATGGCCGCTACCCGGGTGAAGGGCATGGTGGCCGCCAATATCTCCGACGAGCGCTCCGCCTACATGACGCGCGAGCACAACAACTGCCGCATGGTGTGCATGGGCCCCAAGGTCGTCGGCCCCGAGGTCGCCACGAAGATCGCGCGCGAGTTCCTCGCCGCCGATTACGCCGCCGGACGCCATCAGATTCGCGTTGACATGCTCAACAAGATGGCTTAGCCAGCGTGAAATTAGGACAGAGGATTTTTTACATGAGAGGGGACTCGGTATGATTATCGCACTCGGTTGCGACCATATTGTCACTGATGAGAAGACCTACCTGCACGACCGCCTCGAAGAGGCGGGCTACGAGGTGCTGGACCTCGGCACCTATAGCCACACGCGCACCCACTATCCCATCTACGGCAAGGCGGTGGGCGAGGCCGTGGCATCCGGCCGCGCCGACCTGGGTGTGGTGCTCTGCGGTACGGGCATCGGCATCACCAACTCCGTTAACAAGGTTCCGGGCGCCCGCTGCGCCCTCGTCCGCGACATGACGAGCGCGCTCTACGCCCGCCGCTGCCTCAACGCCAACGTGGTCGGTTTCGGCGGCAAGATTACCGGCGAGTTCCTCATGGCCGATGTCATGCTCGCGTTCCTCGAGGCAGGGTACGAGGCCACGCCGGAGCACGATGCGCTCGTGGCGAAGCTCGACGCTATCAACCAGGCCGATCCCGAGGCGCAGGCCGACCCGCACTTCTTCGATGAGTTCCTTGAGAAATGGGACCGCGGCGAATATCACGACTAGCGAGATGAGACAGTTGTACCGGGTTAAACTGTCTCACGCACGCCGGGGGAGACAGTTGTGCCAGGCTAAACTGTCACGTTTTGCGGCTATCGGTAACGAGCCCTGATCGGTCGTCTTGCACCGCCCCATCTCCCAAGGTTGCCTCGCGGTAGCATCGACGAAGTCCCGTTCGCATTTCAGCGAGCGGGACTGCTCATGTCGCGAGGCCCTGCGGCGGGGGTTACAATATGAGCACTTACATCCTGCTTCAAGGAGGAGCCATGATTCTCACGGTAACGATGAACCCGTCCATCGATACGGCGTACCACATCGACCACCTGGTGATCGATGACGTGAACCGCGTCGTGCCCGAGAAGACGGCGGGCGGCAAGGGCCTCAACGTGAGCCGCGTGCTCGTGCAGCTGGGCGACGACGTGCTCGCCACGGGTCTGCTCGGCGGCCACATGGGTGAGTTCCTCGCCGATCGCATGAACGACGATGAGATTCCCAACGACTTCACGCCCATCGCGGGCGAGAGCCGCATCTGCATCGCGGTGCTCCACGACGGGAACCAGACCGAGTTCCTGGAGAGCGGCCCCACCGTCTCCTCGGAGGAGCTCGACGCCTTCATGGCGCATTTCTCTGAGCTGGTCGAGAAGGCCGACTGCGTAACGATTTCCGGTAGCCTGCCTAAGGGCGTGTCGGTTGATTGCTACGCCAAGATGGTTGCGGTCGTGGCCAAGGCGGGCAAGCCGGTGCTCCTCGACACCTCGGGCGCTTCGCTCGATGCGGCGCTTGAGGCCGAGGTCAAGCCGACGCTCGTGAAGCCTAACCTCACCGAGATCAACGGCCTTCTGGGCACGAGCTTCACGCCCGACGACCTGCCCGCCCTGCAGGCTGCCCTTGCGGCCGATGAGCGCTTCTCGGGCATCCCTTGGGTCGTGGTGACCATGGGCGGCGCCGGCGCCGTTGCCTTCCATGGCGAGAAGGGCTATCGCGTTGTCATGCCGAATATCCCGGCGGTCAATGCCACCGGTTCCGGCGATTCCACCATCGCCGGCTTCGCTCACGCGCTCGCGCGCGGTGCTGGCGACGATGAGGTCCTTCGTTGCGGCAACACCTGCGGTAAGCTCAACGCCATGGATCCCAAGACCGGTCACCTGGTCATCGAGCGTTGGGATGAGGTCTACAACGCGGTGCAGATCACCGAGCTGTAGGATTTGACGGTCAGGGTATGAGCTAAAAGTTAAGGAAGCCTCCCGACAATCGAGCGGGAGGCTTTTTTGTGTCCGCACGAGCCGGTACGCTCTGCATGGGAACTCATGGTAAGGTGATACACAAGTGAGGAGGCTGCGTGCTCAAAAACGGTAATCTGACATATGTATCGCTGTTCAGCTCAGCCGGCGTTGGCTGCTATGGGCTGAGCGAAGAGGGGTTTCACTGCATAGCCACGGCGGAACTTCTGGATCGTCGCATGGATGTGCAGCGATTCAATCATAAGTGCGAGTTTGAAAGCGGCTACATTGTTGGTGATCTTTCTGAGCACGACACGAAAGAGCGAGTGCTCAAAGAGGTTGATCGCTGGCATCGGATGGGAAACGATGTCGTGGACGTTCTCATGGCGACCCCTCCATGCCAGGGTATAAGTGTGGTCAACCATAAAAAGACGGATAAAGAAATCGTTCGTAATAGCCTCGTAGTTGAATCTGTCGAGCTTATTAAACAGATAAAACCGAGATTTTTCATCATTGAAAACGTAGCGGGCTTCTCCAAGGCGCATTGTGCCGATAGCAGGGGACGCATTCTCGAAATCGGTACGTTCCTTGATGAAGAGTTGGCGGACGACTATGTGATGTATCAGCGTGTGCTCAATTTTATGAACTATGGATCACGTTCATCGAGGACGAGAACGCTGGTCATCGGCGTGAGTATGAGATACAAAAACGAACTTGCTCCACTCGAACTATTCCCTCCGTATGAAAGGGAGCAAACGCTTCGTGAGGTAATCGGCGCATATCCCGTACTTGAATGGGGGGAGATAGATGCCAACGATTTCTATCATGCATTCCGTACGTATCGTCCTTCGATGAGACTGTGGATTCACGATCTCAATGAAGGAGAGTCCGCGTTTGACAATGCCGACCCTGAAAAGCGTCCCCATCATTACAAAAACGGCGTTCGCGTTGAGAACGTAAGGAAGACGCGCGATAAGTACACGAGGCAGCTTTGGGACCGGTTCCCTCAATGTGTTACTACGAGGAACGATCAGCTTGCAGCGCAGAATACGATTCATCCCGAGCAGGATCGAGTTCTGAGCATACGCGAGCTGATGGCGCTTATGTCGATTCCGCCCGAATTTCGATGGGTCGATGCATCTCTTGAAGAACTCAACGCTCTTGACGATGAAGAGAAACGCCGAATATATAAGCAGCATGAAATGAATATTAGGCAATGTATCGGCGAGGCTGTTCCAACAGAGGTGATTCGCAGGATTGCACATTGCATTCGTGAGTTTCTCACTAAGGAGCCGTTTTCGGCCGATTTTAACCTTGCGATTAGCGAAAACGGTGCATTTGATACTAAAGCGTTTATTTCGTATATCGCAGAGCGTGGCGGACAATATAGGCCCGCAACTATTCAAGGCTTTGCGGAATCGAATAATGCTAAACGTAAGAGAAATGCAGCATATTATACCAACCGCTTTATCGCTAATGAGTTGATGAAGCGCCTGCCCCCGTTTCGCAAGAATACGGTGAGGATCCTTGAGCCTTCGGTGGGTGCTGGCAATCTGTTGCCTTTGATTTTTAAGCGTTACGAGGACGTTCCGCACGTTCATATTGACGTTGTCGATATCGATAGCGAAAGCATGGCGATACTTCGTGCTCTCGTAGCGTGTATGGATGTGCCGCAGAACGTGACGCTTACCTATCGGGTTGAGGATTTCGTTTCTGCTTCTCTTGAGGCTGATTATGACCTGGTGGTTGGTAATCCCCCATTTGCAAAGATTGCTCGCACAGACAAACTCGTACAGTGTATAGAGGGAAACCTCAATCCCCGGTCGAGCGACCTTGCCGAGATATTCTTGGAAAAGTGTTTAAGATTGGGCGATTGCGTTGCATTAATTATGAATAAAACGATGCTATCTTCATCTGAATTTTCACCAGTGCGTTCAGCCATGCGATCCATGCGAATCGATGCAATTGACGATTTCGGTCGCAAGGGTTTCACGGGTGTTGCTATCGAGACGATTTCGCTCGTGGTGTATCCCCACATGCAGCCAGCAAAAACCATAGTACATAATCATCGGGATCACAGCACGTCGGTCCAAGCGCAAAGCTATATCACTGACCCTGCGTTTCCCAATTACCTCATCTACCGAACGAACGCGTTTGATAAAACAGTCAAGAAACTGTCGGTTGGCGTGTTCGATGTGTTTCGCGATCGTCAGATTACTAAAAAGAACACCGTTGGTCGGCCGGGACCTCATCGTCTCTGGGTTCTTAAAGGACGAAACATTGATGAGGACGGAATGGGTTTGCGCCATATCGAAGGATATGATGCCTACATAGAGGAAGAGGTTGCTTCTCGTTTTTCGGCATCTCAGTTTCTCGACGATAGCTCCGTCTATTTGACTCCAAATATGACCTACAAGCCTCGTGTTATTCGAAATCCCGGAGGCGTTGTGCCTGATGGTTCTGTTGCCGTTTTGATACCGCGCAAGCCCCTTTGTCTTTCCGACAGGCAACTTGCCTTTTTTGCTTCGAATGAGTTTCGCGAGTATTACAGAATTGCTCGAAATAAATCGACGCAATCAATTAATGTCGACAAGACGAGCTCGTTTTACTTTGGAGTGATTGAGCATGAACGCTGACGAGGTGAGGGCATTTCTCGCTGAGCATGATTACGATGTGCGCAAGTCGCGGAACGGGAGATGGATAGATCAGAAGTGTACGTTCGACGTGGTCTGCTTCGTAGCAGGTCAAATAGTGTCATATATCGAATTGCATCGGACGGGAGAGTTCACGAGTCCGGACGTCTGGAGGTCCGAGTCTGCAGTCGCAGCTGTTCAGCAAGATTTCGCGAAGCCCGATCCCCTTACCGAGCCTGCGCATGATGAATACAACAAGTTTTATCGCGAGCCCATGAAGATGCTAGCTGCAGCCGGGGTATTGTCCGAACGAAGGGCGGGGAATTCGATTATCTTCAGCGTTAGGGAAAGGGAACTTTTGGATTACATCGCACTCCGCGATCCAAATGCGCTTCAGTTTCTCATGCTCTATATTGAGAAAGTTCTTCATGACAGCGGTTTATGGGGAGCATTCGAGCGTTTTTTTGCGTTGCAAAACGCTGAGGCGCTTGAGACCTTGAAAAAACAATTCGCTGAATTCGAGTTTGCCTATACGCCCATCAAGAACAAGGATGAGCCTAACCGCATATTCAGCAAGGTGCTCAATCCGCTTGCGTTCTATAGGCGTGCCAGGGGTGTCGTACTCGGAAGATTGTCGAAACGTATCATTACCAAGTCCGAGCTTGTTTATAATCGTCCGAATTGGCGCGATGAGCTTTCCGGGAAAGATAAAAATGTTGCGCGGCGCGAATACGTTCCAAATCGAGTGTTCGATGCGGCCTCTGATCGGCTGGTTCAGCGAAGTATGCGCGAGGTCAAGCGCATGAACGATGCCGTTCGAGAAGGAAAATCTGAGGTTCTGGATTGGGGTGCTGCCGGGCATCGTGCTTCTCAATCGCATCACATTTTCCCTCGGTCGAAAGCGCCCTCTATCGCTGATGCCGTGGAGAATATCATTATGTTAACCGCTTCGCAGCATTTTGATAACGCTCATCCTGATGGCGATAATTCGATAATCGACGTGGTTTACCAAGGGACTTGTTTGAGATGCAAGCTCGATACCATTGATCTGTTCAGCCAGGACAGCCGTTCCGAGGTCGCATCGTTTTATTCGCTCGAGCGCTTTGCCCGGGTGCTAGATATCGGTCTTTCAACTGACTATTTTGGCGAGATGCCCATCAAAGACAAGGGTTCATTGCTTGCGGGTATCGATTTATTCTATCCCGATGGTACCGAATTATAGCTAGTCGGTAATGCATGAGATTTGCGTTTACTTTGGCATGGAGCTGAGCGAGTTACTCAACGGTCGGCTGGAGCCACGATAAGCTCGCACCCCGCCTCCTCGGCGTCAGCTGCAACGAGGCCGTGGGGATCGGCATCTACCACGATAGCTTCGACGCCCTCGAGCGTTCCGAACCACAAAAGTCCCGGCGCGTCGATCTTCGAGGCGTCCATGAGCACGTAGGTCTCGTTCGCGCAGTGCAAGAATGCCTGCTTGAGCTCGGCCATCTCCTGGTTGTTGGTCATAAGGCCACGTCCGGGCACGTATGAGGTGGGCGTTACGAACGCTTTGTCCGGCCTGAGCATCTCGAGCATGCGCAGGGTGAGCGGCCCCGTGATGTAACGATGCCCCTTGCGCAGGCTCCCTCCCAAGATGATGACATCGAGCGCCGGGGCGGACCGGTCGATATAGTCGGCGATGCTGAAATCGTCGGTCACGATGGTGATGCCCGTATGGTCGGCGAGCGCCCTCACGAATTCGAGCGCGGTGGTTCCCGAGTCCACGAGCACCGAGTCTCCATCTTGCACGAACGCGGCCGCGGTTCGCGCGATGGCGCGTTTTGCCTCGGCATTCACGTTAACGCGCTTGTCTTGGACCGATACGGTGAGCGTCTTAGACAGTGAGATGGCTCCTCCGTGCGTGCGCCTGAGCTTGCCATCGCGGGCGAGGGCATCAAGATCCGCACGGGCGGTGACGCGCGAGACGCCGAAGCGCTCGGCAAGCTGGGAGACCTGCACCGAGGCGGTGCGGTCAAGCAGGGAGAGTATCTCGGCCCGACGCTCCTCGGGGGTACGAATGACAGGCTTTTCCGCGGTGTCCAGCATGGCGGCTCCCAACTATGTGATGCTACGCGAGCGTCTCGAGGACCTGCACTGGCCGTGCACCATCGTTGCAGGCAGAGGCAACGAGCCCCTCAGGGTCATAATCCATGATGACGCAGTCGACATCGTGCGGCTTGGCGAAGCGCAGGAACAGCTGGCTCGCGCCGACCTTCGTCGCGTCCATGAGGATGATCTTGCTGCGTGCGTGGCGCATGAACTCGACCTTGGCGCGTGCGGTCTCCTCGTATTCGGCAAGGAAGCCAAAGCTCGGCTCGAAGCCATCCGCACCAAGAAAGACCTGGTCTACATAGACGTCGGCGAGGCTTGCCGCGAGAAATGAGCCGGTGTAGTGGCGCCAGGTGCGTGCAAGCTGCCCACCCGTCGAGATGATCGTTGCCTGGGGCATGTGCTGCTCGGCAAACTCGATGACGTGGCAGGAGTTCGTAACGATCGTAAGGTTCTGCTTCTCGGTCAGAGCCTTCACGAATTCCAGGGTCGTTGACCCCGAGCCCACAAGGATCATCTCGCCGTCGCGCACGCGCTCTGCAGCGGCTTGGGCTATGGCCTGTTTGGCGCGCACGTTCTTGTGGATGCGCTTCGAAACGACGGGAACGATGTATTCGCTCGCGGGCACCGCACCGCCGTGGGTGCGCTTCAGGCGACCTTCGTCTTCAAGGTAGGCAAGGTCGTTGCGAATGGTCACTGCTGAAACCCCGCACCGCGCGCGAACGTCGGACACGCTCACCGATCCGTGGTCGCGGAGCATGCTGAGGATGAGCCCGCGCCGTTCGCTGGCAAGCATGTGGCGGTCGGGGGCATCTGCCTGCGCGGCGGCCTGCTCGGATGTCGTCATCGCGGCGCTGGGAGCGGGAGCCTGCGCTGGCGCCGGCGCTGCGTTGGCTGCTGCGGTGTTCGCGGAGGCTCGCTCGGATGCCGGCGCCGATGGGGTCGATGTCGTTTGGTCTGCCATGACGTGCCTTTCCAAATGTCGCTGCATAAAAATGCGGCGCAACGAGATGATACCATCCCCTTGCGCCGCACCTCGTCCGTGCGCCTCGGGGCGCGCGGCTGCGAATGCGCCTTTAGGTTTGCGCCTCTACGCGACCTGCCTCACGTGCACGGTCTTGGCGAGCTCGTCAACGCGGGCGAAGTCTCCCAGACCCGCGCACATGGTAACGTTGGCGCCGGTTGCCATGGCGCGCGTGAGCGCCGGCTCCACGGCTCCGCGGTCGGCGAGCCACAGCGACAGGAAGCTTGCGAGGGTGGCGTCGCCCGCACAAGCCGTAGAGAGAATCGAGTCCTTCTTGGCGGCGCTTGCATGCCACACGTGCTCTCCGTTCGAGAAATACGCGCCGGCACCGCCAAGGGTGAGCAGCACGTTTTGCGCGCCGCGCTCATGCAAGCGGCCGAGTGCGGCCACGGCGTCGGCGCGAGACTCGATGGCCTCGCCGAAGATATCGGCAAGCTCGTCGTCGTTCGGCTTGATAAGCAGCGGCTTCTTCTCGATGAGCTCGCGCAGATGCGCATGCGAGATGTCGAGCACGAATTTGGCGCCCTTCTCTCGCACAATGTCGATGACCTCGTCATAGAAGCTCGGGTCCATCTCGGGCGAGAGGCTGCCCGACACGATGAGGCAGCTCATATCGTCGAGCCCGCGCAGCAGCTCGAGCAGCTCCTCCTGCTTGGGGCGCGGTACCGGGGCTCCGGCGTTCGGCATGACGAACTCGCCCTCCGGTGTGGAGAGGAACACGTTGATGCGCGTGATGCCATCGATTTCGATGGGTTTGACCGGGCAGATGCGTCCCGCCTCGCGAACGATGAACTCGCCGGAGAAGCCACCGAAGAAGCCCAGGATCGTCGAGTCGACGCCGTAGTGCTTCAACGTGAACGAGACGTTGAGGCCTTTGCCATTGGGCGTGTAGACCGCGTCGCGCGTCCGGTTGATGTGGTCGTGCGAGAGCGTGTCCGACGTGATGTTCATGTCGATGGCGGGGTTGGTGGTGAGCGTGTAAATCATGGAAGGCCTTTCTTGAGGGGAAGGGGAGCGAAGCGCGCGGCTTCACTCCCCGATGATACCCCTTGCGAGCGTTTAGGCGTTCAAGCGGTCGTTGATGAGCTTGGCGATGGTCGCCGCGTCATCGGTTCCCTTGACGGCAGAGCGGAACTCGTCGTCCATGAGCGCCTCGGCAACCTTGGAGAGCAGCTTGAGGTGCGTGGTGCCGGCCTCGGTATCGGGGATGAGGAGCGCGATCGCAACCTCGACGGGCTTCTGGTCGAGCGTCTCCCAGCCAGCGATGTCGGAGGTCTTGATGGCCATCACGGCGGCGTTGGTCACCGTGGTCGACTTGGCGTGCGGAATGGCGAAGTTGTCCGTCATGCCGGTGGTGCCCATGTCCTCGCGGGCGATGAACGCGCTCATGAGCTCATCGGCGTCCTGGGCGATGCCCTGCTCCACGGCCTTCTTCGAGACAAAGGTGAGGAGCTCGTCGCGGGAGGCGAAGGACTCGCCCACGAAGACCTGCTCGGGCTTCACGAAGTCGGTAGTCTGCGGCGCCTGTGCGGCGGGCGCGGCCTTCACGGCAGCGGTCGCGGTGCCGGCGGTTTCGAGCACCGGCTGCTCGGCGGCCTTCTTGGCGTTCTTGTCGTAGTCGTACTTCTTGAACGCGGTGAAGAGCACGCCGCCCACCACGGTGCCGATGAGGATGGCGAGCACCCACAGCGGGCCGTTCTCGACGACCGGAAGCACGAGGAAGCCGCCGTGCGGCGCGGGATCGTGAACGTTGAAGAAGATGGTCAGGATGGATGCGATGGAGGAGCCGATCATCATGATGGGCATGACCGGGATGATGTTCTTGGTCATGAACGGAATGGCGCCCTCGGTGATGTGGGTGCAGCCCAGGATGAGGTTGACGATACCTGCGTCGTGGTCTTCCTGGCTGAAGTACTTCTTGCCCACGATAACGGCGAAGGTGGTGATGAGCGGCGGAACGATGCACGCGGCGGAGACGGCGGCCATGAAGTTGGTGCCGAAGTTGTAGGTCTCGGTGCCCACTCCTGCTTCAAGGGCGGTGCCCAAGAGCAGCGTGCCGGTGGTGTAAGCGGCCTTGTTGACCGGGCCACCCATGTCGAAGGCGCACATGCAGCCAATGGCGAGACCCAGAACCACGGGGCCGGAGCTGGAGAGACCCTGCAGGAAGTCCATCATGCCCTGGTTGATGGCGGCCATGGGGCCGGAGATGCCGAGCATGACGAGGCCCACGATCGCAGTGGAGCACAGCGGATAGAGGAAGATAGCCTTGAGGCCGTTCAGGCTCTCGGGGATCTTGGAGAAGACCTTCTCGAGCAGCACGATAGTGTAGCCGGAGAGGAAGCCGCCCACGATGCCGCCGAGGAAGCCGAAGCCCACGCCCGAGCCGCCGGCGTCGATGAGGCCGGTCTCGGCGTTCACAGGCAGGCCCTGGATGGCGATCATGCCGGCCACGAAGCCGGGGACGAGCGCCGGGCGCTTGCCGATGGATTCGGCGATGTATGCCGAGAGGACGGGCACCATGAGGTTCATGGCGATGCCGCCGATGATCTTCAGCATGGCGGCGAAGGAGTTGTAATCCGAGGCGGTGGAGTCGTAAGACGTGATTCCCCACAGGAACGAGATGGCGGTGAGCACGCCGCCTGCGACCACGAAGACCAGCATGTGGCTGACGCCGTTCATGAGGTGCTTGTAGATCTGGTGGCCGATGGATTCCTTCTCCTCGAGATCATCGTCCTCTGCCACCGCGGCGACTGCGGAGGCGTCGCCCTTAGCGGCGAGGGCGCGGTCGATGAGCTTGCCGGCCTCTTCGACCGAGAGCGCCTTGGAGACGCCCACGGAAACCATGGGCTTGCCAGCGAAGCGCTCAGCCTGAACGTCTTTGTCGGCGGCGACAACGACGGCGCGCGCCGAGGCGATTTCGCCGCGCGTGAGCTCGTTCTCGATGCCAACCTGGCCGTGGGTCTCGACCTTGATGGTGAGCCCGCGTTCGGCAGCTGCCTTCTCGAGCGCCTCCTTCGCCATGAAGGTATGCGCGATGCCCGTTGGGCAACCGGTGGCCGCGATGATGTCGTACTGTGCCACGCAGCCCTCCTTTCGAATTCTCGGCGCCTGAGCGCCGAACCCTATGGGAACACGATTTCGCACCGCAGCGCCGATTGCTTGGCCGGCTCACGGCTTAGGCACGATGCGACTTCTTGCGGTAATGGTATACGAAAGATTTCGAAAGAATCTATTGACCTGCAGAATTAATGCAAGTTTGTAGTTCACCGGTCAATTTGAACCGTTTATGCTTTCGATTTTGTCGAAATGATTAAAAACGAAAATACGCGTGGTGGCGCGCTGGACGGGGAGAGCGGCGCGCTGGCGGGAGAGCGGCGTCCGCCCAGCTGGGAAATTCGACAGCCGGTTCCATGAATATGCAGATAGTGTGTTTCCTTTCAAGCTTAAAAGGAAAATAAAAGCAACAATAATGCTTTCCTTTATATGCAAAAAGCATGTAGAGCTCGCAGTTACCGTCGTGTTGGTCAAGTCGAGTCTTGTGTTTACTTGCTCTTTTGGCGGAGCCCGCCCGAAGGATTCTGATTCTGCTCTTGCCTCGCGCTGCGTACAATAAACGCAAGGTTTAGCTGCCTTTGGCAGGGAGAGGAGACACAATGCTCGTTACCACTAAGGAGATGCTGCTCGACGCGCAGAAGAACCACTACGCTGTGGGTGCCTTCAATGTCGAGAACCTCGAGTTCGTGATGGCGGTCCTCGCCGCCGCGGAGGAGACCAAGTCTCCCGTGATCATGCAGACCACCCCTGGTACCATCAAGACTGCCGGCCTCGACTACTTCTACGGCATGGTGGCCGCCGCTGCCGCCCGCACCGATGTGCCCGTGGCGCTGCACCTCGACCATGGTGACGGCTACGACCGCTGCATGCAGGCCTTCCGCACCGGCTACACCTCCGTCATGATCGACGGCAGCCACGAGTCCTTCGAGGACAACATCGCCCTCACCGCGAGCGTTGCCCGCGCCGGCGCCGCCATGGGCGTGCCGGTTGAGGCCGAGCTCGGCAAGGTTGGCGGCAAGGAGGACGACGGCCCGGCGGTCGAGGGCGAGAACCCCTACACCGACCCCGAGGAGGCGCGCGAGTTCGTCGAGCGCACCGGCTGCACCTCGCTTGCTATTGGCGTGGGCACTGCGCACGGCGTCTACACCGAGACCCCGCACATCGAGCAGGAGGTCGTGAAGGCCATCCGCGCTGCCGTGGATGTGCCGCTCGTGCTGCACGGCACCTCCGGTGTGCCCGATGAGCAGGTGGCCGAGGCTGTGAAGAACGGCATCTGCAAGGTGAACTACGCCACCGAGCTGCGTCAGGCCTACACCAAGGGCTACATGGCCTTCATGGCCGAGAACCCCGGCGTGTTCGATCCGAAGAAGCCCGCCAAGCAGGGCATGGCCGAGATTACGAACATCGTGAAGGTTCGCATGGAGAACCTGGGCTCCGTGGGCCGCGCGTAGGTTCGAAGCCTTCCTAACTTCCGACGGTGGCGCCGGAGGTTCCACACCGACGTCCTTGCGCTTCGCGCTGCGGATTACGGCTTGGGAACCTTCGGCGCCATCTGCATTTAGAGGTTTCAAATAGGGGAGGGGAGTGCCGTGGTAACGGCTTCGTTGCAGCAACAGAACTGGAGTGGCAACGGGGTCGGCGCCGCAGCGGTAGCGCCACCCGAGCACCTTCTCGTACATCCATCCGCCCACACGCTATTGCATTTTCGGGCAGGAATTCGCCGAAAAGAGGGGTTCTTAATAGCTCAATTCAGCGATTTTCTGCCCGAAAACTTTTCCGTCTAGTGGGGGATAGCCTGGTTGGGGGTTCGCCCAGCTGAAAGACTTCGACCGGCTGGGTTCGCCCGGCTGGAAGACTTCGCCCGGCTGGAAGACTTCGCCCGGCTGGAAGACTTCGCCCAGCTGGGTTCGCCCAGCTGGAAGGTTTCGCCCGGCTGGTCTTGTCCTGTTGGAGGGTTCCATCCAGCTGAGGGGCTGTTCTTCCTGGGCACACGTGGCCCATGGGCGTCCAACGTAACCTTCGTGCAAGCAGCAGGCAAACATTTGGCAAGAACTTCGCAGGACCCGCGCCATGCTGGGGGTTCTTGCTTTATGGTCTGAGGGATGCAGAAAATGCGCGCGTCGCGTCATATCATTTCGACGTGCGATTCTCTACTATAGATAGATGGAACGGGCCAGCGCCGCGCCGCTCCGCAGGCTATGACGAACGGCTCAGATGGAGGAATTCATGAACAAGCGCACCAAGATCGTATGCACCATGGGACCGGCGTGTGACGACGAGAACATCCTTCGCGAGATGATTCTTTCGGGCATGAACGTCGCCCGCTTCAACTTCAGCCACGGCAGCCATGAAGAGCACCATGAGCGCATGGAGCGCGTGAAGCGCATCTCCCGCGAGCTCGACATCCCCGTGGGCATCCTGCTCGACACCAAGGGCCCCGAGATCCGCACTGGCTTCCTTGAGGGCCATGCCAAGGTCACGCTTGTTGCCGGCAGCCAGGTTACGGTGACTGCCGCCGAGACCTCCGAGGAGCTCCAGGGCACCGCTGAGCATTTCTACCTCGACCACCTCGAGCTGCCGCGCGAGGTGCACGAGGGCAGCACGATCCTCATCGACGACGGCCTCATCGGTCTCACCGTCGATAGCGTCGAGGGCCAAGATATCCTCTGCACCGTTCAGAACGGTGGCGAGCTTGGTGAGAAGAAGGGCGTGAACGTGCCCAACGCGAAGCTCTCGCTGCCGAGCATCACCGAGCAGGACCGTTCGGATATCCTCTTCGGCTTGGAGGAGGGCATCGACTTCATTGCCGCCTCCTTCATCCGCGACGCCGATGGCGTGCGCGAGATTCGCCATCTCTGCTGTGAGAACGGCGGCGAGCACGTGGACATCTTCCCCAAGATTGAGTGCGCGCTGGCGGTCTATCACTTCGACGAGATCCTCAAGGTCTCCGACGGCATCATGGTCGCCCGCGGCGACCTGGGCGTAGAGGTGGCGCCGGAGGTGTGCCCCACCATCCAGAAAGAGATCATCGCTAAGTGCAACGCGGCGAGCAAGCCGGTCATCACGGCCACGCAGATGCTCGATTCCATGATTCGCAACCCGCGCCCCACGCGCGCCGAGGTTACCGACGTTGCCAACGCGATCAACGACGGCACGGATGCGGTTATGCTGTCCGGCGAGTCCGCCGCTGGCAAGTACCCGCTCGAGGCCGTGCGGATGATGGCGAACATCGCGCTCACCACCGAGGCGACGATTCCCGAGCACAAGCCGTTCGATTTCGACCTTATCGATCCCGGCCGCAACCGCGTGAATGCCGCCGTGGGTCTCTCCGCGGTGACCACGGCGTTCAACGTGGGCGCCAAGGCCATTCTCACCCCGACGAACTCCGGCCGCTCCGCGCGCCTCGTGTCCAATTTCCGCCCGGTGCTGCCCATCCAGGCGGCTACGCCCAACGAGTGGGCCATGCGCAAGATGACCGTGTACTGGGGCGTTGAGCCCAAGCTTTCCGGCCACACCGTGGGGAGCATCGCTTACGTGGTGAACAACGCGATGGTCGAGGCCAAGGAGTCTGGCATCGTGAACAAGGACGACCTCGTGGTCGTGACCGCCGGCGACCCCGCGATTCCCGTGATCGTGCCGGGCAGCCAGGTGTCCACCAACGTGGTTTACGTCGCGCAGGTGCTGTAAGAGGTCTTCGAGCGCGAGGCGTGCCGGGGCGGGGCGCGCCGTGTCCCTGCCGCCTTCTGAATTTGATCGCTGCGATGTACGGGCGGAGGTCCAGAATTGGGCCTCCGCCTTGTGCGTTGCTGACGCCTTTTCCCGCAGATGGTCGTTGCTGGCATATCGGTGTTGAACGAGCGTCGCCGATTTGGAGTTGCATGAGGCCGCAACGCGTCGAATGCGGCAGATATGGATTTATCGGCAGCGTCCCTCTCGCTCAGCGCTGCAGATACGGAGTTATTAACGGCGAGCGCCGCAGATACGGAGTTAAGGACGTCTGCCGGGGCCGGTAACTCCAGATTTGCAGCGCTCGGCGCGGGTAACTCCATATCTGCGACATCGAACGGCGCGTAACCCCTTATATGCAGAGCTGAGCGGCAGCGTGCACGCACCGGGCCGGGCGAGTGCCGAGCGCACCGGCGCGACGGCCGTCCTACTCCTTTACCGACCGGGCGAAGGCAACGGCCTCGGCGACTGCGTTCTGCGGGGTTGCCCAGCTGGTCACGAAACGGACAAGCCCGCGTCCGGTACCGGAAGGGTCGTCGGCCGCCATGGGCTCGCAGCCGAGGCCCTCGGCAAGGCGCGCCGCTTCTCCCGGCGTGGCCCAGAAGAACTGCTGGTTGCCCGTTGTCGAAAGGAGCGGCTCATAACCGGCGTCTGCGAGGCCGCGTGCGAGCTCGACAGCGCAGGCGTTCGCATGCCGTGCGAGCTGCCAGTAGAGCACCTCGCCCGCCGCATCGCGCGTTGCGGGGTCAAAGGCCGCCTCGTACATCACGCCCATCACGCGCCCCTTTGCGGTGAGCTGCCCCGCGCGCTTGGTGAGGTAGGGGAGCCGCTCGATGGCGCGGCGTCCGCGCGCGGTGCGCGGGCTCACCACGAGAGCTTCGCCGAAGAGCATGCCGTTCTTCGTTCCTCCCAAGGTGAACGCGTCTGCTCGCTCGGCGATGTGCTGAATGGTGAGGTCTGTGCCCGCCGCCATGCAGCCGCTTGCCATGCGTGCGCCGTCCACGTAAACAGCAAGCTCGCGCTCGGCGGCCCAATCACAGAGCGCGTCGAATTCGGCGCGCGTATACACATATCCGAGCTCGCTTGTCTGCGAGAAGTAAAGCATGCCGGGGCGCGTGGTGGCGGCGCCGTTTGCCACACTGGCGGCCCAAAGCGGCTCCATGCCTAAGCAGGTTAGGCGGCCCAAGGGGTCGCGCGTAGCCAGGAGGCGCCGTCCGTGCGCCTCGATCGCGCCCGTCTCGTGGATGGTGGGGTGCGCATCGGCGGCACAGAGCGGGCCCTCGAACTCCTCGGTCAGGCTCGTGATGGCGAGGATGTTTGCTGGCGTGCCCCCGGGAACGAAGGTGACGGAGGCATCTGGTTGCCCGATTTCGGCACGGATGAGCTCGGCTGCCCGGGAGCAATGCTCGTCGGCTCCGTAGCCCACGCACTGCTCGAGGTTGGTTCGCACAAGCGCGTCGAGAATCGCGGGCGCGGCGCCCTCGCTGTAGTCGTTGCGGAATTGATGCATGGGTGCCTCTTTCATACGCGTTGGTTTGTGCGGCCGGATTGAAGGTGCGGCAGTGGGCCGGCGGCTGCTTCAGGATTGAGGGCCACCTCCGGTTCTATTGCCGCGCCTTCACCGTCAACTCGACAGTTTACTCCGACTCCGCCATCGCGGCCCATTGCCAACTTATGTCGAGATTGCCCTTGCGGACGGGCTCGGTTTGCGAGGGAAAACTCGCGCCCATATAATAAGTGCCCGAATAGCACGAGACCGTGGCGCGAGCGAGCTTCTCGGGTAGATTGACTCGCCGCGCAGGGCGATTGACGATGGGAAGGCATGCCATGCAGGCACAGAAAGCAGAGGGCACCAAGGACCTGATCGGGCGCGAGATGCGCGCATGGCAGCGCATGCAGCGCGTGGCCGCCGAGGTGTTCGGGCCGTACGGCTTCGAGCCCGTGGAGACGCCTGCCATCGAGCAGGTTGACGTGTTCGTGCACGGCATCGGGCAATCCACCGACGTGGTGCGCAAGGAGATGTTCCGTGTATTCTCTGGCGCCAACCTTGAGCGCGCGCTCGCGGAAGGCACGGATGCCAAGCTCAAGGCCAAGCAGCGCCTCGCGCTTCGTCCCGAGGGCACGGCCGGCGTGGTGCGCTCCGTGGTAGAGAACAACCTTGTGCCGCAGGGTGCTTCGCCCGTCAAGCTCTACTATGCCGAGGCGATGTTTCGCGGCGAGCGCCCGCAGAAGGGGCGCCTGCGCCAGTTCCACCAGGTAGGTATCGAATGGCTCGGCGCGCCCGATCCGGCGGCGGATGCCGAGTGCATCATCATGCTCATGGAGTTCTACCAGCGCCTGGGCTTCGACCTTTCCAAGCTGCGCCTACTTATCAACTCGATGGGCGATCCGGCGTGCCGCCCTGCATACCGCGATAAGGTGCGTCAGTTCATCCTCGACCATGCGGACGATATGTGCGACGAATGCCGCGAGCGCGCAGAGCTGAACCCCCTGCGCGCCTTCGATTGCAAGAACGACCATTGCCGCGAAATCATGAAAGACGCCCCGCTCATGCGCGATGAGCTGTGCGACGAATGCCGCGGCCACTACGAGCAGGTTAAGCGCTACCTCGATGCGGCAGGCATCGCCTATATCGAGGACCCGACCCTCGTGCGCGGTCTGGACTACTATACGCGCACGGTCTTCGAGGTGGAGGCGCCGGGTGCAGGCGTGGGCTCCATCGGCGGCGGCGGGCGCTACGACGGGCTCGTGGAGCTCGAAGGGGGCAAGCCGACCCCGGGCGTTGGCTTCGCGGTGGGCTTTGAGCGGGCCATGCTCGCACTCGAGGCGTTCGGCGTGGAGCTTGGCGACGAGCTTGAGCCCTGCGTGTACGTGGCGAACGCCGGCGACGAGCTTCGCGGTGAGGTGTTCGGCATCACCCATGAGCTGCGCCAGGCGGGCGTGCGAACCGAGGCGAACTATCAGGGCCGCTCCCTCAAGAGCCAGTTCAAGCAGGCCGATAAGCTCGGCGTGCGCCTCATCGCGGTGGTGGGTGACGATGAGCTTGCCCAGGGCGTCGTGCGCCTGCGCGACATGGCGACGCATGACGAAGCGCTCGTCGCACGCGATGAGCTCGTTGAAGAGGTTCGTGCGCGCTTGTAAGGTCTAAGGGCTCTGCCCTCGGAGCCGCAGCCATGGCCGTGGCTCGCAGAGACGGTGACGCGCCAACACCGGGTGTCTGCGCGTCATTCGCCGGTGGTTCGTGGACACCCGGTGTTGGCGAACCATTTCTAGCCCCTAAGGCTCGGCTCTAGGGCTGCAGCTATAGTCGTGGTTCGCGATCTGAACAGAGATATGAATAGTCGTTATCGCTTCGGCGGTATGCGGCCGCAACGGAGCAACTTCCCTATAATGTGACGCGGCGTGCCCATTGTGGGATGTTCCCGACCAGTAAGGAGGCACCGTGGAGAGTGTAAGCAACGGCGGCTATCTAGGCGGCGAGGTGGCGGAGCATAAGCTCGGCGCTGCCGACACCGACCTCGTGATCAGAAGCTACGCTGAAATCGAGCTGCCCGAGAGCCTGCGCGATAACCTGGCGCTTTTCATGCGCTTGGAGCGGCAGGTGCTCCGCGACTACAGTCCGAAGCTTTGCGACACCTTTGATCAGCTGCTCAACAACGTGACCCGCGCCAACGAGGGCGATCCGGGCGGCATGGCGGCGGCCGAGACCACCGACGGGGAGGGCGTGCCCACTGCGGACACCGAGAGTGCCCGCGCGTTCCGCGATGCGGTGGCCATGCTCGACAGCCTTGATATCGACGAGAAGCAGATGGTGGTGCGCGCGTTTACGTCGTTCTTCCATCTGGCGAATCTCTCCGAAGAGAACTACCGCGTGGAGACGCTCCTTGAGCGCGAGCGTGAGGTTTCCATCGACTCTGCCATCGATTCGTCGAATGAGCTCACGGTGGCCTACGACCAGCTCGTGCGCGAGATGGGGGGCGGTCCGGCGACGCAGCTCTTGGCCAAGCTCGAGTTTCATCCGGTCTTTACCGCGCATCCCACCGAGGCGCGCCGCAAGGCCGTCGAAGGCAAGATCCGTCGCATTTCGCAGCTGCTGGGCGAGCATCCGCGCCTTGGCGGCTCTGCTCTCGTGGAAAACGAGCGGCATCTCTTGCAGGAAATCGACGCTCTCGTGCGCACGAGCCCCATCGCGGTGAAGAAGCCGACGCCCGTCGAGGAAGCCGATACCATCATCGATATCTTCGACAACACGCTCTTCGATACCATTCCCGAGGTATATCGTCGTTTCGACGACTGGGTTCTGGGCGAGTATGCCGGCTCGGTGCCGCCGGTGTGCCCGGCGTTCTTCCATCCCGGTAGCTGGATCGGCTCGGATCGCGACGGCAATCCCAACGTCACCGCTAAGGTATCGCGGCAGGTAGCAGCTAAGTTCGCTACGCATATGGTTCAGAAGCTTGCCGAGAAGTGCCGCCGCGTGGGGCGCAACCTCACGCTCGAGGCACGCTACACCAAGCCGTCCGACGAGCTGCTCAATCTCTGGAACCATCAGGTCGAGATGAGCGAGGTGCTCACGAGCCGTGCCGACGCCATCAGCGCGTCCGAGCCGCATCGCGCCGTGATGCTCGTCATGGCCGACCGCCTTGACGCCACGGTGCGTCGCAATGCAGACACCATGTATCGCTCTGCCGACGACTTCCTGGCCGATCTGCGCATCGTGCAGCGCTCGCTTGCCGATGCCGGCGCGCCCCGCGCGGCGTACGGTCCGGTGCAGACGCTGATCTGGCAGGTCGAGACCTTCGGCTTCCATATGGTCGAGATGGAGTTCCGCCAGCATTCGCTCGTGCATACGCGCGCGCTGGCCGATTTGCGCGAGCACGGCCGCCACGGTGACCTTGCGCCCATGACGCGCGAAGTGCTCGATACGTTCCGCGCGATCGGTTCCATCCAGAAGCGCTACGGCGAGAAGATGGCGCATCGCTACATCATCAGCTTCACCAAGAGCGCCCAGCACGTGGCCGACGTATACGAGCTCGCCCAGCTTGCCTTCGCTCACCCGGAGGACGTGCCCGCGCTCGACGTGATTCCGCTCTTCGAACAGCTCGAGGACCTCGAGGGCTGCGTCGACGTGCTGAACGAGATGCTCGAGCTGCCTGCCGTGCAGAAGCGCCTGGCGCAGACCAATCGCAAGATGGAGGTCATGCTTGGGTACTCGGACTCGTCGAAGGACGCCGGCCCCACGACCGCTACGCTCGCACTTCACTCCGCGCAGGCGCGTATCGCCGAATGGGCAGAGAAGAACGATATCGACCTCGTGCTCATGCATGGCCGCGGCGGCGCCGTGGGCCGCGGCGGCGGTCCCGCCAACCGAGCGGTGCTCGCGCAGCCCAAGGGCTCGGTTAACTGCCACTTCAAGGTGACGGAGCAGGGCGAGGTCATCTTCGCGCGCTACGGCAACCCGCTTCTGGCCCGCCGTCACATCGAGAGCGTTGCCGCGGCGACGCTGCTCAACTCTGCGCCTTCCGTGGAGCGGACCAACACCGAGACCACCGAGCGCTATGCAGAGATGGCGGAACGCCTGAACGATGTCTCGCATGACCGGTACCTCGACCTGCTGAACACCGACGACTTCGCGCCGTGGTTCTCTATCGTGACGCCGCTTACCGAGGTGGGCTTGCTGCCCATCGGCTCGCGTCCGGCCAAGCGCGGCCTGGGGGCGCAGTCCCTCGACGATCTTCGCACCATTCCGTGGGTGTTCTCGTGGTCTCAGGCGCGCATCAACCTGGCGGCTTGGTACGGGTTGGGAAGTGCTTGCGAGTCGCTCGGCGACCTTGAGCTTTTGCAGCGCGCATACCGTGAATGGCCGCTTTTCAGCACCTTCATCGATAACATCGAGATGTCCATCGCGAAGACCGACGGGCGTATCGCCAAGATGTATCTGGCGCTCGGCGACCGCGATGACCTTGCGAAAAAGGTGTACGACGAGATGCAGCTCACGCGAAAGTGGACGCTCGCCATCGTGGGCGACGCGTGGCCGCTGGAGCATCGCCATGTGCTTGGCCGGGCGGTGCGCGTGCGCAACCCCTATGTGGATGCCTTGTCGCTCGCACAGGTGCGCGCGCTTCGCGTGGTGCGCGAGCAGCAGGAAGAGCTCTCCGAGGAGGCGAAGGCGGAGCTCTTGTCGCTCATCCTTTCGACCGTGACCGGCGTTTCTGCGGGGCTTCAGAACACGGGGTAAGCGAAGGCTGTTCGCTCCCGACGGAGGGGCGGGCATATCGTGCTGTGCTCAAGCAGTCCTCGAACAAGGGTCCCTTCTGGGGCCCTTGTTCTGCGGAGCTCGCGCCAGCGCGATATGCCCGCCCGTCTTGCGTTTACGGCCTGCGACTTAGATTGGGAGCATGATAGTTGGCAGTGCGATGGTAGGCAGTGCCGTCGCCGGATTGCGTTTGTGCTTCTCGCGATGATTGTCGTACGAATTGTCGCTTTTGACTTTGAAAATCGTCCATTTCATTCGACAATTTTCGCGATAGCACTGAGTGGCATCGCGGCGGCATCAGGTGATCGGGGCCTTCACTCAGCATCGAGTCGTTTTGCGAGAGCCGCATACTCGGGGCTCTGCGCGAGAGCTCCCCAGAGGCGTGCGTCGAGAATCATGTGTCGAGCGGCCTCGGGGTAGCGGGCGTAGCTTGCGCTCTCGCGCATATGGGCGAGCGCCTCATCGTCGGTAATCGCGGGCAGCATGTTGCTTGCGACGCGGTTTCCTAGCGGGTTCTCTGGAATGCGCCCGTTGCCGAGAGCGCATACCTCGCCTGCCGCTCGCTCGAGCAGCTCGAGTGCCGCCGCATCATCGCCGAGCATGTTCATGATCGTTGCGGCGGCGATATGCATAGCAGGCAGCGTTGGTGCGGAGCGATGAGAGAGGTCGAATGCGCGGTCGATTGCTTCCATCGCATGGACATATGCGGCGACCTCGGTCGCGGATGCTGCGCGCGTTAACAAGGTCCCTGCAAGCGAGGTCAGCTCTAAAGCGGATGCCGTCACGCATGCGGCGAGCGTCGCTGCGGCTTCTTCCTGCTCGCCGGCGGCCAGCTGCGCGGAGGCGAGTTCTGTTCCCACGCGATGCGTTTGCGCTTGGTAGAGTGGCGTGAGCCGCGCAATCGCTTCGGTGGGTTTGCCCGTGAGCACGGAGGACGCCGCGCAAACGCGTGTGGCATCAGCCATGAGCTCCGCGTCGTTGCATCCATCAAGCACCGGTTCGCAAAGCGAGCGTGCGTCCTCAGCTAGTGTGCACATCGTCTCTCGCGCACGTTCTTGTGCCTGCACGTCATCAGGCGCGTCCAGGCAGATGCCGAACGCCACGTGGTTTGCAGCGCTCAACAGCTCTGACGCCAAGCGAACGAGCAATTTCCAGCACGAACGATGCTCGCGTGTGCGCATTCGAACGTACGTCGCCCCTTGAGACGCATCGGCAGCGAGCTTCTCACGAGCGGTTTGCGCGCACATCTCGATTTCGGCATCGGTGAGGTGCGCTCGCCAATCAAAGAGCTCATCAATGCTGAGCGCGAATTGCGCCGCAATGCTTGGTAGCAGCGCCGCGTCGGGCATGCTCTGACCAAGTTCCCACTTGGAGACGGCTGCTTTGGTTATTCCTAAGCGGCGCGCGAGTTCTTCCTGCGTGAGGCCGAGCGCTTTGCGTTCGCGGGCAACGACAGCTCCTATACGGTTGTCCATGGCGGTCCTTTCGCTTGTAAACGATACCCGGATGCATCCTGCAACCATTGTGCGATGGATAAATCGGCAGGTAAAGCGAGCAGTAGTTGACCTTTGCGGCTTGCTCGTCAACCGTTCGGTAGCCGGCGTGCGCGTCCAGCGGCGACCGCCGCGGCAACCGGCACCCAGGCGCGCGGGCTCCCCGTGTAGGGCCGCAACCCTGCAGGCGGTAGACGTCGCCGGACCCAAGTGCGCGGACGCCCCGTGCACGGCCCCAACCCTGCAGGAGTAGACGTCGCCGGCACCCAGGCGCCCCGTGCCCTAGGGCTCTTTACTAAGAAAATCGTCGTAAAGTTTGTCGATAATTGCATTCAGGAAGCGATAAATTGTTCGATAATTTCTTTCGGAATCCTCATTTCCTGATACAAGAGGGCAGTGCGCGGAGATTTCGCTCCCAAACGCTTGATGGCGTCAGCGACATGCGGATCGCGCGGAATCCCATAGGCAGTGAGCTTCTCGACGAAACGTTTGGTGTTGATGAGGTCTTGGTATGAGAGCCGGAGTATCGGCATGCGGTACATGGTGAGCTGCGCCTCGCGGTGTTGCTCGTCGGCCAGCGTGCGGATGGCCGTTTGGCCGGGCCGCGCTGCATCTCGGGTGTACTTGATCATGCCGTCGACCTCGCCGATAACCGATCGTCCGCTTGCATGCTGCCAGAAGAAATCGACGCGATACGAGCGATCGGATTCAAGCGGGCGCGGAAGCTCGACCTGGAGGTCCGGTAGCGCGAATCCTTGGGTAATCATGAGCGCTCGAGCTACTGATTCCGCCCAGCTCTCGCTGCGCGCGTTAGCGTAGCTCAGGGTGCCGATAGCGCGGCTGATGTTGGCGCACCCTTTGCCGAAGCGCGCGAACGCGTCCTGAAGACGCTGCGGCCCGCTGTTCAAAAGCGCAAGCCCTCGGTCAGCGAGAGGGAGCCCCTCGACAAACGTGCTTGAGCGGAGGCAGTCAAACAGCGTCCGCTCGAGCGAGGTGACGCGCACGCCCTCGACGACGGTTTCGCTGTCCCCCTCGATGACGTGCCAGATGACGTTGCCGCCAGACCGTCGCATTGCGCGCGTGTTCACGACATGAACCGCATCCATGCGACGGTAGGTGAGCGGCAGCCCCCACACAAGAGCTGCGGATTCATGGCAAAACGTCCACGAGGGATGCAGCTTCTGCAATCCGCGTACGATGTGGAGCGCTTGCTCGTCGGGGCGAAGCGCATTCCAGTATGCCGTGCGAGCAAAGAGCGAGCGGCGCGGCCGCACCACGTGCCCTGCGCGTGCCCGTTGGTTCAGCAGGCGGGCCGTGCGCTCACTTGGCGCAACCAGGCAGGTTTTGGAACGCTCTGCCTCGGCAAACAGCCGGTCAAGTTCTTGGTCAACAGCCCTGCTCATACGGGCCTCCCCACATAGCCGAAAGCCGTAAAGCGCCACAACGGCGTGCGATGGCGCAACGCAGCGTCCCATCTCTCAGAATTATCGAATAATTAGTAGAAAGTAGGAACGAAAAATCGATAAAAAGTTCGACAATTCAGCTACAGAGAACGCCGCATCGGTATAGAACGGTCATGTGCGCAAAAAGCCCCTGTTGGAGCAAGGCCGGCTTCCGCCACCTTCCGGATGCGAAGACTCTGAGAAAAAACGTTGACCCTGCAGCTAGATGCGGTATACTTCTACGGTCATTTGCAGAGCCCCGTGAATCTCTGTTACGACACGTCTTATTGGAGGAGTCCGAAGTGATTTCAAAGTCGACTCACTACGCCAAGCAGGGTGAGGTCGCCCGCAACTGGGTCCTCATCGATGCTGAGGGCAAGGTGCTCGGCCGTCTGGCCACGCAGATCGCCATGATCCTGCGCGGCAAGAACAAGCCGCAGTACACGCCTAATTCCGACTGCGGCGACTTCGTGGTGGTCATCAACGCCGATAAGGTCCAGCTTACCGGCAACAAGGCCGACCACAAGACCTACTATCGCCACACCGGATACAACGGCGGCCTCAAGGCTGAGAGCTTCCGCACGGCGATGGAGAAGCACCCGGAGAAGGTCATCGAGCGCGCCGTTCGCGGCATGCTCCCCAAGACCACTCTTGGTCGCAAGCAGCTCGCCAAGCTCAAGGTCTATGCTGGCTCCGAGCATCCGCACGCTGCGCAGAATCCCGTCAAGATCGAGGTGGAGGCATAAGCTATGGCTGAGAACACCGTTGTCTATCAGGGCACCGGGCGCCGCAAGAACGCCGTGGCCCGTGTCCGTCTCGTTCCCGGTACCGGCAAGGTGACCGTCAACAAGCGTGATGCTGCCGAGTACTTCGGCCGTCAGCAGCTGCTCGATGGCGCCCTCGCCCCCTTCAAGGCGACCGATACCATGGGTTCTTTCGACGTCATCGCGCTGTGCGATGGCGGCGGCATCTCCGGCCAGGCCGGGGCGCTCCGTCTGGGCATCGCCCGCGCGCTCCTCGCTGCCGGCGATTACCGTGCTGACCTCAAGCGCGCTGGCTACCTGACCCGCGACTCCCGCGTGGTCGAGCGCAAGAAGTACGGCCTCAAGAAGGCCCGTCGCGCTCCGCAGTTCTCCAAGCGCTAAGGTCTTATCGGCGTTATACCGATTCCTTTGCGGAGCCCACCGACTCGATCGGTGGGCTCTTTTTCTTTGCGCGTTCTCGCAGGCAGACGGTTGTGTGAGAGATGGAGCGGCGACGCGCCCGTGCGCGGGTTGGCCATGGCGCGTGAAAGGGCGTGCTGCGCTGGCACGCGGCTGCGCGAGGGCCGAGCCGGCGGGCGGCTGCGCGAGGGGCCGCGCTGGCAGGGTGCCCGCGTGAGGGTAGCGTCGAGCGCTTCAAGGCGGGGCGGCGACTCGATGGGTTCGAATGCTCCCCGCTCCATTCGATTTGCGGTACGATAGTGCCGATTCAATTCCGTCTGAGCTCATTGGTTGTTCCAAGGGGGATCATGCTCAAATCGTTTTTGAAATCGCTTCGCCTGCACGGGCGCGATAGCGTGCTGCTTTCGCCTCTGGCCGGCAAGGTGATCCCGCTCTCAGACGTCAAGGACCCCACGTTTGCCTCGGGCTCGCTTGGCGATGGCGTCGCGATCGAGCCAACGGGCAGTAAGGTTGTTGCACCCTCTGACTCAAAAATCCAGGCGATCTTCCCCACGGACCATGCCGTCGCGCTCCATACGAACGAGGGGCTCGATGTGCTCATCCACGTTGGGCTCGATACCGAAAAACTCGATGGCCGCCATTTCACCGTTCACGCCGCGGTGGGCGATACGGTCAAGAAGGGCGACGTCCTCATTGAATTCGACCGCGACGCGATATGCAAAGAGGGGTACGATATTACCGCACCTATCCTGATATGTAATTCCGTCGAGTTTTCCAGCATCAAGGGGAATGTTGGGGACACGGTTTCTGAGCTGGAACAGCTCATCACGGCGCGCGAACGGTAGCGCGCGGAACCTAGGCACGTCGAGCCAATCGGGCTCGCAGTCATACCCAGGTGAAAGGGGTTCGGTATGTTGAAGATCGTCAGCGCGCGCGACTATGATGACATGAGCCGCAAGGCGGCCAACATCATCTCCGCTCAGGTCATCCTGAAGCCGGATACGGTGCTGGGCCTTGCCACGGGCAGCACGCCCATTGGCGCGTATCACCAGCTCATTGATTGGTACAAGAAGGGCGACGTCGACTTTTCCCAGGTTCGTACCTATAACCTGGATGAGTATCGCGGCTTGAGCCACGACGACCCGCAGAGCTATCACTATTTCATGCGTGATAACTTCTTCGATCACATCAACATCGACCTGAACAACACGCATGTGCCCGATGGCGCCAATCCGGATGCCGAGGCGGCCTGCGCCGAATACGACAAGATGGTTGCCGATGCGGGCTACCCCGATCTTCAGCTTCTTGGAATTGGCAACAACGGCCATATCGGCTTCAACGAGCCCGATGACCACTTCTCTAAGGGCACGCATTGCGTCGACCTCACCGAGTCCACGATCAAGGCGAACAGCCGTCTCTTCGAGCGCGAAGAGGACGTGCCGCGTCAGGCGTACACCATGGGCGTGCAGACCATCATGTACGCGCGCATGATCCTCGTGGTGGCCAACGGTGCCGCCAAGGCTCAGGCCGTCCACGATATGTGTTTCGGCCCGGTTACGCCGCAGTGCCCTGCCTCGATTCTGCAGCTGCATCCGAACGTGGTCCTCGTTGCCGACAAGGAAGCGCTTTCGCTCTGCGAGTAGGGTGAAATAAAGAAGCTCATAGGGGTCATTCCGCCTGATTGGAAAGGGGCGCTCTCTTCGCTGGGGAGCGCCCCTTCTTTGCATGGAGGGCCCCGCTTTCGATACCACCAAAGTTCATTCAGGGCACGGTTTATGAGAGAGCATAGAAGAGATCGTGCTCGATAAAGGCTTTTGGACGTCGCGTAGGTTCATTCAAGGCGCAGCCGCTTGACACGATGGTTAGCTGTTCCATCGTGGATGGCGGCCGCGCCTTTTGCTGTTGGATGAGTGCCGGCGCATGATTCTCTATCCTATGCAGTTTTCAACAGAGCTTCCATGTTTTCAACCGAGACGCGTCAGAGCGGGCTGCAATCTGAACAAATACTGGTAAGAACGGGTTCTCACGGCATGTAGAGAGGTGTTCCTAGTTGGTTCAAGTGTGCAATCAAAATTCTGCGAGAGGGGTCTCATAATACGTAGACGGTTTTGTGTGAGACCTAGAATGTGTCATTTGTGTTGTACGAGATATCGGGTGGACCATTACACGGCCCATTAACTGCTATAACGCGAGAACCACTTATTGACACATTAATGTACCCCCCACCTAAACAAAATCTGATCCTATTCTAAATCGGTGCGATGTTTGCAGGGACACGTCGCGGTATGTGGCCGCATGTCCCGGTACCGTGTGTTGTAGGGAAGGATGAGGAGTTGGGGATGAACACGACGGTAAAGAAACGCAAGAGCTCAGCGCCTTCAACGAAAGCAAGCAAGACGGGTCGTAGGCGCGTGCGCGAGACGGAGGCCGGGCGCGTTCACGACGCGCAGTGGCCGTTGCCCATGGGGCCGAGCTTCACGGTTGCGAGGACGCAGCTCATTCGAGAGATGGTCCGGTCAGTGCGACGATCGGGGGTCGTCGTGCTATGCGCCCCGAGTGGATTCGGCAAGACTGCCTTGCTGCTGCAGTTTGCCGACGAGGTACGCAGAGATCCCGGTAGGGGAACGGCTCGCGTGGTCGATGCGCGAGAGGCGATGCTCGACGAGTTGATTGTTCAACTCGATGCGATTGAACGTGAATGCGCGCAGGTACCGCACCCGGTCATTGCCATCGACGACCTTCCCGCTTTCGAGGGCGATGCGGCAAAGGAGTTTGTTGCCCATGTGCGCGGCATGCGCGAGCAAGGTGTGGAGTTTGCCATCGCCTGCACGCCATTGGCTGGAGAAACGGTGCGGTTGCTCTCAGATTCGGCGAAGCTCACGGCCAAACAGCTCACGGTGCGCCCGCGCGAGTTCGCTGAGTGGTCGCGCGTGCTCGCCATTTCCAGCAAGCTTGATGTCTATAAGCTCACTCAGGGCGTACCGGCGCTGGTGGCGGCCTTGCAGGCGACGGTCGATACGATGGGGGAGGAGCGGCAACCGCTTGCCACGGCGACCTGCAATCTGTACAGTTCGGTCCTCGACGAGCTGGAGCGCGCCGATGATGCGATTAGAATACTTGCGGAAACGCTTCTTCTCGTGGGAAGTGGATCCCTGAGGGATTTTGCGGCGGCGGGAACGCCGGTAGATATGTCGTGCCTGCAGCGGCTCGTGCATGATTATCCGGTTTTCGGATACGATGCCGCGACGAACAGCTTTGCATGCATGGGAGCAGATGAGGGCGTTTTGCAGCCAATAGGAGAACGTATCGCGAAGGGCATGCCGCAGATTGTGCGCCGTGCCGTGCGCATCCAAGTGAGAGCAGGGAGAGCGGGCCGGGCGGTTGAGCTTCTGGATCGATTTCTATCGCCCACCGACGCTCTCCATGTGTTGTCGCACGATCCTATGCGATTTGTGCTTTCAGGGCAGGCCCCCTTCATCAATAGGATTATCGGCGGGTCGAAAGGTTTGGAGGAGCAAACGAATGCCGATCCCAACCTCGAGCTTGCCGTGTATGGCGCAGCGCTCATCTCGGGCGATATGCGCCTTGCTCGCACCCTGGCGGGTACGTTTGCGATACAGGCGGAGGGCCTTGCTTCGCGCGTTGATCAGCATGATTGGGAAGTGGCCCGCGCATTGGGGTCTCTTTGGTCCTCCTGTCGTGGTGTCGAGCTTCCGGAGGTTTCGGGGTTTGCAGCGCTTTCTCCGGGCTCCTGCCAAGATGCAGAGGCGCTTGCCCTTCATGAGCGCTGTTTTCGCGGCCTCATCGAGCAGGGAACATGGACGGGCGAGGTCGAGCGCTTCCTGGAGCGTCGAGTTGGAAAGCCCTTTCCGCTCGCCTCGGATTCGGTTGCCTGCGGGATTGACATCCCGAATCTTCTGCTCACCTGCGATGTGCTGCTTGCGGAAGCGCTCACTGGAGTGCTCGGTCGCATCGATGAGCGAGATAGCGCACTTGCGGCGCTCGTCGAGCCGCTCCGTGAGCAGCGCCTGCTGCCAATCTTGAACCACGTGCGGCTCGTGTGTTCGGTCCGAAGGCTTCTTTCGGGCACCCCGCTGGTCGACGAGCAAGCGGTGGTAGACGCTAACACGCTGGCGGTGAGGACGTCCGACCTGTCACTGCAGCTGTTCAGCGCGATTATGGAAGGATGGCAGGATCTCACGGTCAATCAGGCGGGTAGCGCGCGGTTTCGCGGGCAGCAGGCGGCAAGGCTGGCCGATGCCCGCCATCCGTTTCTAGCACGCGGAGCGTTCTTTCTCGAGCGGGTAGCGAGCCTGCGCAGCATATCGCAGCTCGCCATTCGCGAGGAAGCGGGTGCGATCGATCTTAACCGGCGCGACGTGGATGCCGAGGATGCGTGGGCTTGCGCGCTCTACCTGTCTGCAGCCCATTGCGATGCAGAGCTGACAGCGTGGTGCTCGCTGCAGAAGGACACGCTGTTCACCCCCTCGTTCAGGCTGTTCGCGCGCTTGGCGCTTTCGGTGATGGGCGAGAAGGCGGACGCGCTTCGAAGGATGCTGCCTCGCCCCATGCTTCCGTACTACATCTTGGATGTCGGCGTGGTGCCCGCTCCATTGTTCGACGAGCCCGATCGCGCAGCAAAGCAGGAGGAGGCGGTGGGGCACATTACCTTCCGCATGCTCGGAGGGTTTTCGATTGAGCGCAACGGGCACATCATCACGTCAAACATCTGGAAACGCAAGAAGACGGGCATGCTCGCGGCCCGCCTTGCCTTGGCACAGGGTGGGCTTGTTGATCGTCAGGTGCTGTATGACGAGTTCTGGCCCGAGATGGATTACAAGCACGCTCGCGAAAACCTCTACGCAACGGTATCGATGCTTCGGCATTCGCTCGGCGAGAACGGGAAAGATGGGCCGCAGTACATCGTGCTTCAAGGGGGAAGCATTGGAGTCAATCCGGAGTTCATTTCTTCAGATGTGCAGTTCTTCGAAAAGCTCGCGCGCATCGTGCTGCTCGGCCATGTGCGGCTCAGCGCTCCGAAGACCATAGAGCTCTGCCTGCGCATCGAACAGCTCTATACAGGGCCGCTATTTGTTCCCACGGACGGCGTCACGACGTACTTCCAAAGGATGAAGCACGTGTTGCAGTCGAAGTTCATCGACTGCATGGTTCGCGGAATAGATGTTGCCCTCGCCGAGGAGGACCTGACCTCGGCACTTTGGATGGCGGAGGCTGGTCTTCAACAGGACGCAACGAGAGAAGACTTGATGCGCAGCGCAATGCACGTTTACGACGAGCTGGGACGGCGAAAGGATATCGTGGAGCTCTACGGCGCACGCATGCAGAGCTTGGAGATGCAGGGGAAGGGAGGCCCGGAGCCGGAGACGAAGCGGCTCTACCGTGAAATCATCGAGCGGTATCGCTTGCGCAGCATCATGTAGCGGCGATAATGCTCGTCCACGCGGTCCGGCTGGGCCTCGGGGCCTGGCCTCGGGGTCTAGCCGAACATAATCTGGCCGGGCCTTGGGGCCTGGCCTCAGGGTCTGGCCGAACATAATCCGGCTGGGCCTCGAGGTCTAGCCGGTGGAGCTAGTCGAGCTTGATTTTCTCGACGTCATCTCGGGAAGTTTCGCGGTAGATCGAGAACTTCCTGCCGATAACCTGGACGACTTCGGCGCCGCAGCGCTCAGCGAGCTCGCTGGCGGCTTCGCGGACGTCGAGGCTCGAGGTGTCGAGCACTGAGCATTTGATGAGCTCGTGTGCCTCGAGCACGGCGTTCGCCTGCTCGACCGTGCCGTCGTTCACGTCTCCCTTGCCGATGATGATGGTGGGGTTGAGATGGTGCGCCAAGCTTCGCAGCTGCCTGATGTTCTTGCCGGTCAATGCCATGGTTTTGCTCGCTTTCCGGGTGTGCTCGCATGCATGTTCTATAAGCCCGAACACGATACCGTAAAGAGCTAGTCAACGGCAAGGATGCATGCGAGACTTCACAGCTTCTGAGCAGGGTGGCCCTCACGTTTCGCGTGGGCGGGCCCTTGCCCGGCGGCAGCTATCTCCCGGCCGGCGCCGTGTGGCGTCGGGGGTGCAGCGCGTATCTTGTGTGAAGGACCATGTGCAGAGAACAAGGAGGGCATGGCCTCTGCCTGCATCTTTTCGGTGCGTGCGCGGTGCGTATTTGCCCGCGCCGTCGTTTTCGCAGGATGCACTCAAGGCCATCAACTATATGTTGTGATACCGTTCACGGAATGACACAAGATATTGGATGCGTGTTGACGGGATGTTGATAGAATCGAATACAGCTGTCGCGGCTTCGGCTCTTGGGTCGGAGTCGCTCCTATTCTGTCCGCACGCGGCGCAATACTCCATGTAACGCGAAGCGCCCTCAAGAAAGCGAGGAATATCCATGGCGACCACGATTGACGAGCTCGTAAGCCGCCGGTTCACATGCGATCTCGAGCGGCCCGAGAATGCCGGGAAAACCGTCTACGACCTGTTTGACTGGTCGAAGCGCGACGTGCTCCTTACGGACTACAAAACGGGCAAGACGCTCTGCGAGATGCACAATCTTGAGTTTCCCGTGAACTATTCCCAAAATGCGGTGGACATCATCGCGTCCAAGTATTTTCGCCGGGCCGGCGTTCCCGGCACCGAGCATGAGGTGTCGCTCCGCCAGGTGGCACATCGCATGGTCGATTTCTGGGTCGCCGCGCTCATAGAGGAAGGCATGGTCGAGGAAGGCGAGCAATCGCAGATACTGTACGACGAGCTCGTTTACCTCATCTTGGACCAGCGGTTTGCTCCCAATTCGCCGCAGTGGTTCAACACCGGGCTCAAGCGCTCGTATGGCATAGCCGGCGAACCTCAGGAAATGTATTACGTAGACCCTCAGAGCGGCGAGGTCGTCGAATCGATCGACCAGTACACCCGAACCCAGGCGAGCGCGTGCTTCATCGTGAGCGTCGAGGACAAGTTGTTAGGCGAGCACTCGATCTCGGATGAATATGTGACGGAGACCAAACTCTTCAAAGGCGGGTCGGGCACCGGCTCCAACTTCAGCGCGCTGCGCGCCGAGGGCGAGAGGCTCTCGGGAGGCGGTGTTTCGAGCGGCGTCATGAGCTTCTTGCGCGGCCTCGACCGCAACGCCGACGCCATCAAGAGCGGTGGCACCACGCGCCGGGCCGCAAAGATGGTTTGCCTTGATATCGACCACCCGGATATCGAGCAGTTCATCACGTGGAAGGCGAAAGAGGAGGACAAGGCCCTCGCCCTCATGAAGATGGGTTACGACGGCGATATCAACGGCGAGGCCTATTCCACCGTCTCGGGCCAGAATTCCAATAACTCGCTGCGCATCGACAACGAGTTCATGGCGAAGGTTATGGAGCTGCCGGAGCATCCGGAGGTGACCTACGAGCTCAAGGGGCGCGTGGACCCATCGTTCGATCACGAGGTTTCCGTCAAGCACATCTGGGACACGTTCAACGAGAGCGCGTGGCGTTGCGCCGACCCGGCCCCGCAGTTCAGCGACACGTTCAACGAATGGCATACCTGCCCGGGCGGCGAGGACGGTGTGGTGGGCGCGAGCTACAACCGCCTGAACTCCACGAACCCGTGCGGCGAGTACGCATTTCTTGACGATTCGAGCTGCAATCTCGCATCGATCAACGTCTACCGCTTCTACGATCCCGCGACGGACCGCTTCGATGTCGAAGGGTACGAGCATGCAATCGACTTGATCCAGCTCGCGCTCGAGGCGTCCATCGCATGGGGCCAGTTCCCCACGAAGGACATCGCGCGCAAAACCTATCGTTTCCGCGCCACGGGCCTCGGCATCTCTAATCTCGCGAGCCTGCTCATGGCGAAGGGCCTGCCCTATGATTCTGCTGCCGCCCGCGCCCTTGCTTCGGCACTTGTGGGCACGCTGACCGGGCGCAGCTACACCGCTTCCGCCATCATGGCGCGCAAGGTGGGGCCGTTCGATTGCTTCGATATCAACAAGCGCCATATGATGCGCGTGATTCGAAACCACGCGCGTGTGGCAGGCGCCCGCAACGATACTTTCGAGGGCCTCACCGTCGAGCCGCCCATCGTGGACTTCGACCTGCTCACTGCTGCGGGCGAGGAGGAACTCGCCTCGGCGCTCATCGAGAGCTGGACGTTTGCCGAGGAGCTCGGCGAGCGCTACGGGTATCGCAACGCGCAGGTGAGCGTCATGGCGCCGACGGGCACCATCTCGTTCGCTATGGACTGCGGGGCCACCTCCATCGAGCCGTTCTTTAGCCACATGGCGTACAAGAAGCTCTCGGGCGGCGGATTCATGACCATCGCGAACCCGGTGATCGGCGATGCCCTGCGCCATCAGGGTTACACCGAAGACGAGGTGGAGGACATTCTCGCCTACGTGCAGGCAACGGATGAGAATGGCATGATCGTTGACGGCAAGATCGAGGGGGCTCCTCATCTCAAACGCGAGCACCTGCCCGTGTTCGACACGGCGAATGTTTGCGGCTCGGGCGAGCGCTTCATCGCTCCGCGCGGGCACGTGCTCATGGTGGCGGCGCTCACACCGCTCGTCTCCGGCGCCATTTCCAAGACGGTGAACTTGCCGCGCGAGGCTACGGTGCAGGATTTCAAAGACGTCATCATGCTCGCCTGGCAGACAGGTTGCAAGGGCATCACGCTCTATCGCGACGGCTCCAAGAACGCGCAGCCGCTCAACACGACGCTTGCCGACGACACCGACGAGAAGGATTTGGCCGAGCTCTCGTACGAGGCGTTGCTCGCATATGCGCGCGACGCACAGGGGCGCCTCGCCACCGCCCAGAAGCCTGCCCAGCGTAAGCGCATCGTGGGCATCCGCGACGGGCGCACGCATCTGGCGCAGATCGACGGTGTGAAAATCTACACGACGGTGAACCGAAGCGATGCGGGCAAGATCTCCGAGCTCTTCGTAACGACCGACCGTGAGGGCACGACCATCATGGGCCTTCTGAACTCGCTTTCGAAGACCATCTCGGTCATGCTGCAGTACGGCATTCCGCCGGAGAGCATCTCCAAGATGCTGCGCGGTCAGATGTACGAGCCCTATGGCTTTGTTCAGAGCCATCCGAACATCAAGTACGTGACGAGTATCTCGGACCTTATTTCCAAGGTGATCGATATCGAGCTGGGGGACTACACACGCGTGCAGGTGAAGCCTGAGGGTTGGAGCCAGATTGCCGGCGCCACGCCCGCGCCGCCGGCGGCCGTGCCGCGCGTGGCCGAGCCCGATCCCGACGAGGAGCCAGTAGCCACCGAGGAAGAGCTTTCGCGTCTTACAGCGGTGAAGGAGCAGGAACTTGCCGAGGAGACGGGCGCTGTCGATACCGGCGATGTCTATACGGCGGCTTTTGTGAACGAAGCCGTGCATGACGCCGCCCTTCACGGAGAGCGCCTGTATGACGGAAGCACCTGCCCGACCTGCGGAAGCTCCCGCATGGTGCAGAACGGAACGTGCAAGGTGTGCATGGACTGCGGTACTACGACGGGGTGCAGCTGATACCGCTCGATAACCCATACGCGTCTTGGCATCCGGGTGCGTCTTGCCATTCGGATGCCTGTCCGCGCGGTATCGTCTGCCTGCGAGGTGCCGTTCACCGAGATCAAGGGTGTCTGGCTGCAATCCGTACCTTTTTGGTGGGGAGCCGGGGCTTCGAGGTGCGCGATGGTAAGCTGAGGGCTTGTTACGCGAGACAAGGGAGTTCCCATGTCACGAGAAGCCAAGCCTTCCCAGCCTCATCAGGCACCATCTTCTCGGCAGCCTGTTCATCGCTCCGCGCCTGCCGCGGGCGGCTCCCAGTCCCAGGCAGCCCATCACTCCGTGCCTCCCGCTCGCGGTGTCCAGCGCTCTGAGGCCGCTTATCGTTCCACACCCGCCGCTCGCGGTGCCCATCGCCCCGTGCGAACTGGAGGCATCCACCGTTCCGCATCTGCTGCAGGCGCCCATATGCGCGCGCCCGAGCTCGAGGTTCCTCGGCCTGCGACGTCTGTCGTCCGTACCGCTGGAGCCCATGCGAGCGGCGCTGCTCAGGCGCCTATCAACGCCGTTGACGCGGCTCACCGGGCCGCCCGATCCGACGCCGGGCAGGCTGAGCGGTTCCGTCGAGAGGCTGCCGGGCATGCGGTTGCTGCAAAAGCATCGCCTGGGGCGGGCAGATCGGGCCGCGCACTGGTGGTCGTCTCGGTGCTCGTTGGCATTGCGCTCGCGGTGGCGTTGCTCGTTGTGGTGGGAAGCGCGGTGGTCGGCGCCTTGTTGCAGGACGAGCAGCCTCGTACTGAGGTTGCACCAAACGATAGCGCGGCGAGTACAACGCCCGAGGACGTGTTCGTGCTCGCCACGGACGGCGGGACGATAGAGCTCGATGGCTCGGCCTACTCGCTCGTCTCGTCCGGTGATGGGTATTCCTTTGCCAGCCAGCGAGTGGGCTCGACGGATGAGCCCATGGCGCTTTTTGAGGTCACGGGAGAGCCGGTCGGCTTCGCGATTCATCGCGGCACGTTTTATGTGGTGTCAAATGCGGACGGCTCATGTTACGTGCAGTCTTTCGTTCCGAGCGACGGGTCGAGCCCTGCGGATTACTACAGCGGCGCAGGTACGATTTCGACCATCGATATCAAGAATGCACAGCTCGTTCTCACCGATGACGCGGGCGAGCAGCACGCTATCGATTTGCCGCAGGGGTAGGCTGTGCCCTGGGGTTGGCTCGCGAGGCTGGCGGCAGGGAAGTTGGGTATGTGGAAGCGGTCGCCGACCTGCCCTGCCGAATATCATTCGCAGCTATAGGTAGGCAAGGAGCGAGACGTAGGATTGGGCGCTTTCGGGAACGGAGAGCGTAAGCTCTTGGCCCAAGGCGTCAACCGTGACGTATGAGGGATCTGCATAGGTGGTGACCGTTGCGCTTGCTCCTTGGTAGGTGGTGTTGAACGTTCCGGTTGCGGATGCATCCGAGGGAAGCGTCGTCACGCTCCACGATTCGATGTTGAGCTGGTCGATGGCGGAGGTAACCTGGCTCTCGCTCATGCCGGTTGCCGAAGCGATAGCCGAAACGTTCTCGCGCAGCGTGCTGTCGATCTGACCCTTGATGCCCGATGCGTCGAGGGCGGCGTTGGCAACACCGGTGCCGATCATGTCTTCGAGCGGCGTGCCTTTGAGCGCGAAGTTCCACGCGGCCGAGAGCACGCCCAGCACGATCACAATTCCCAATAAGGTTCCGGCAATGGCCCGCGTAACCGTTCTCAAATTCTTCCGCCTCCTCAGCCCCGTTTACGTCTTGCATTTCCGTATGCCCAAACAGCCTGCATCGATCTCTATCTAGTGCGAGGCTCCCAAAAAGCCCACACCGGCCAAGCCCACGGCAACGCCCATCGCCCCATGCGCTCGTACCTGACCTTTGCCCTGCAAGTACGCAGCGCAGGCCCCTCCACCTTTTCTCCGGGGCGAGTTCCGCAGCGTCTCGTAGCTGTGCTACGAGACGCGAGGACTGCTCGAGCCCAGGAGAAAAGGCGGTGGGGCCGCCGGGAGCCTAGTTCTTGAGCGAATTGAGTGGTGCCGGGAATCGCCCGCCGCGGTGCGCAAAAACCGTACCGGCGTGCGGGTTCACCTGCATGACCGGAGCGCGTCCAAAGAGACCGCCGTACTCGACCGTGTCGCCCACGCCCTTGCCGATGGCAGGGATCACGCGCACGGCCGTCGTCTTGTTGTTGATCACGCCGATAGCCATCTCGTCGGCGATGATGCCCGCAATCGCCTCGACCGGCGTGTCTCCGGGGATGGCGATCATGTCCAGGCCCACCGAGCACACGCAGGTCATAGCCTCGAGCTTTTCGAGTGACAGGGCGCCCGCCTCGACCGCTTCGATCATGCCAGCATCTTCCGACACGGGGATGAACGCGCCCGAAAGGCCGCCCACGCTCGAGGTGGCCATGACTCCGCCCTTCTTCACGCAGTCGTTGAGAAGCGCCAGCGCCGCCGTGGTGCCGGGGCCGCCGCAGGTACCCACGCCGATGATTTCGAGAATGCGCGCCACCGAGTCGCCGATAGCGGGCGTCGGGGCGAGCGAGAGGTCTACGATGCCCTTCTCCACGCCCAGGCGCCGCGCAGCCTCGCGGCTCATAAGCTCACCGGCGCGCGTGATCTTAAATGCAGTCTTCTTGATTTCTTCGGCCACTTCCATCATGTTGGCGGTCTCGGGAAGTTGCTCGAGCGCGGCGGCCATCACGCCGGGGCCGGAGACGCCCACGTTGATGACGGCGTCGGCCTCGCCGGAGCCATGCACGGCGCCGGCCATGAAGGGGGAGTCCTCGACCATGTTGGCGAAAACCACGAACTTCGAGGCGCCCACGGAATCCTCGTCGGCGGTGAGGCGCGCTGCATCGAGGACCGTCTGCGCCACCATGAGCACGGCGTCCATGTTGATGCCCGCGCGCAGGCTCGCCACGTTCACGCTCGAGCACACGCGGCTCGTGTTGGCAAGGGCCTCGGGAATGCTTTGGATGAGCCGTCGGTCGGCGTCGCCGATGCCCTTTTGCACGAGAGCCGAGAATCCGCCAAGGTAATCGATGCCGAGGGTCTCAGCAGCGCGGTCGAGCGCGTGCGCGAGCGGGGTGAGGTCCTCTTCGGCGCAGCACGCAGCGATTTGCGCCACAGGGGTAACCGAGACGCGCTTATTCACGATGGGAATGCCGTATTCGCGCTCGAGGCTCTCGGCCGTTTCCACCAGATGCTCGGCGGTCGACGTCACGTGGTCGTAGACCTTGGTGCACATGCGGCCCAGATCCTCATCGGCGCAGCCCATGAGCGAGATGCCCATGGTCACGGTTCGAATGTCCAGATGCTGCTCCGCGACCATGCCGCGGGTTTCGGCGATTTCTGCCGGGGTGATAGCCATAGGAGCTCCTGTCTGCCGTTTCACGTCCGTCTATTCTACCGTGGGCGGGTGCTAGGCTGCGCCGAAGCGCGGCGTTACCCGCACGTTAACATGAGAATGGTACGAACGTGGCACGCAGACGATCGGCGTGCGAAGGCGAAGGCGGGCGCGTGGGTGCGAGCGGCGCGCGAAGGCGAGGGCAGGCGCGCGGGTGTGAACAGGGCGTGCGTTCGCGCGGCGTGCGCGGCCGCGAGCAGGGCGTGCGGGCGAGAGCGGGGCATCCTTGCGCGAACGAGGTCCGCGGGCCCTGTGGTTATGCAGCCTGCACGTCACCAGTGGCGTAGTCGATATCCCAACCATTGGCGGTGTTGTAGACAAGCACCCGTTCATCGATGCTCCCGTCGTCGGTCCTGATGTCCACGACCACGGCGCGGGGGATGGTCTCGTCACCTTGATAGATGGGGGTCGCAGCGTACCAGAGCATGCCTTGCGGGTTTTGGTCGAGCCACGTGCGTGCGAGGTCTTCGGTGTAGCCCATACCACCGGGCAAAACATTGTCGCCGATGTTTTGAGTACGGGTGCCGGGCACGATGTTCTCTGCTTCCATGGAACCACCCAAGCTCCAGGCGACGAGATGGCTGCGGTTCCACAAGCGTCCGTGGTAGGTGCGTCTTCCGTCAATTCCCTCGATTGAGACCTCGGGGTTTATGCGTGGCCAGCCAACAGGGTCTGCAGGGTCGGGTGCGTTATTGCGGTCCTGAGCCCTCACGGCGGCGCGCATCTCGCCCATGATCCAGCCGCCAGCCCAGGTAGCTCGCCCAAGAGCGTCGAGGTCGCCGTAGGCAATGCCCGGATCGGCGCCTTCATCAACATCTTGCGCCGTGCCGAGCACGCGATAATAGTCGGGGTAGTCGTTAGCCGACCAGGAGAGATCTGCTTCGCCTAGCTGCACGATTCCATTATTGGCCTGTTCAGGCGACCTGGTGTCGGTAGCCTCGCTAAAACCCGATGCTGCGAGCAGCGCGTCGAGCGGATTTGGCCCATCGACGGCGGCGTAGCCGCCCAGCGCGGCGAGCGCGGCGACGATAGCGGCGAGCCATCGGGCAAAACGGCGGGGCAAGCGGGGCATCATCTCTCCTTCGGTAGTGGGTGGGAGCAAAACTTGCCTCAAAGGATCGAATTTTGGGCTAAGGGTCAAGTAGCAGAAAATCGGGCGCCCTCGTGAGCTGGTGTTTCTTGCCGCTGAGTAGGCAGTGTACTCAGGCTGTCCGCGAAAAAACGATCCTTTGACAGGAGTTTTGCAAAAACGAGCGAAGCATGGTCCTGCTTGCGCGCGTTATTGCCGCGCCTAGGTTGTGCTTCGCCCATTGCACGCACCCACGACGGCGCGTGATGCCGGCATCGACCTTGGACGCACCCGCGACGGCACGCAGCTGGCATCACTCTTTGAGCACGTCTTCGACGATGCGCGCCGTCGCGGCGGCATCCTTGGCGTAGAAGTCCGCGCCAATCTGCTCGGCGTATTCTGGGGTGAGCACGGCCCCTCCGACGATGATCTTGACTTCCGGCGCCTCGCGGTGCAGAAGCTCGATCGTCTCTTCCATATTGGCGACTGTGGTGGTCATGAGGGCGGAAAGGCCCACGAGCTTGAGGTCGCGCTCGCGAACGGCATCGAGTATCGCGTGCGGGTCCACATCGCGTCCCAGGTCGAAGACCACGTAGCCATAGTTTTCAAGCAGCATGCGAACGATATTCTTGCCGATATCGTGGATGTCGCCCTTTACGGTGGCGAGCGCAATGCCGCCTTTGTCGCCGAGCTCGCTGGCCGGCATGACCGCGCGGATGGTGTCAAAGCCTGCACGCGCCGCTTCCGCCGAGGCCATGAGCTGGGGAAGGAAGAAGGCTCCGCGGTCGAATCGGTCGCCAACCTCATCGAGTGCAGGGATAAAACATTCGTTGATGAGCTTCATGGGGTCACATTTTTGAAGTGCCGTACGCGTGGCGGCTGGCATATCGCCCTTGCGTCCAGTGATGATGAGATGGCGAATGGTGTCGTTTGCGTCGGCTGAAGAGGCGCCGGGCTCAGCGGCGCTACCGCCCGTGGTGCTCGCTGCGGCAGCGTTCATCGTGGCAGGTGCCGCCATGGCGTTGGCGCTACCTCCAGTGCGGGGAGCCTCGGTGCGCCCATCGGCAACCTTATAGGGGTCGGGGGCGCCCGCGTAGCGCTCGATGAATGCGGCCGAGCCCTCGTCTTCGGCGTTCAGCACGCGGAAGCTGCGCACCACATCCATATAACGATCCGAGCCGGGGTTCATGATGGCGGCGTCGAGCCCCGCGCCGAGCGCGGCGGCGAGGAAGGTCGCGTTCAGGAGTTCGCGCGCAGGCAGACCGAAGCTCACGTTTGAGACGCCAAGCGAGGTGCGCACGCCCAGATGCTCTCGGCAGAGCTCGACGGCACGAAGGATGTCGAGCACTTGGTGCTGGTTCGTCGAGGCGGTCATGACGAGGCAATCTACGAGAATCCGCTCGCGGCCGATCCCATAGCGGGCGGCTTCCTTCACGATGCGCTCGGCAATTTGCAGGCGCGCTTCCGCCGTCGCGGGGATGCCGGCCTCGTCGAGCGTGAGGGCTACGATGTCGCAGCCGTAGTGCGCCGCGATGGGAAGCACCGCATCCATGCTCTCACGCTTTCCGTTTACCGAGTTGATGATGGGTTTCCCTGGGTAACGTCGCACCGCGGCCTCGATGGCGACGGGGCTGGTCGAGTCGATTTGGAGGGGGAGGAGGGTCGAGCCCTGCAACTCCTCGCAGGCGCGCACCATCATGGCGGGCTCGTCGATCTCGGGCAGGCCCACGTTCACATCGAGCACGTCGGCGCCCTGTTCCTGCTGGCTGATGCCCTGACCGACGATGTAGGCGAGGTCGCCGGTGCGAAGCGCTGCCTGGAGCTTCTTCTTGCCCGTCGGGTTGATGCGCTCGCCGATGACGGCGATGCGACGGCCGTCGAGCGTGGTGAGCTTTTGGGCGCTCGTGCAGGTGAAGGGGTGTGTCGCCGACCGCGGCTCGGGCTTATGGCCGCTAAGCGTCTGGGCGAGAAGGCGGATGTAGGCGGGGGTGGTGCCGCAGCAGCCTCCAACGATGCCCGCGCCGTCGGCGATTATGTCGCCCACTGCTTCTGCATAGTCTTCAGGCGTGATGTCGTAGACGGTTTGGCCATTTTCAACGCGGGGGAGCCCGGCGTTCGCCTGAACGATAAGGGGCTTGTTGGTCACATCGAGCATGCGCTGCGCGAACGGGCGGATTTCCCGCGGTCCGAGCGAGCAATTAATGCCGAGGGCGTCCACCCCGAGCGCGTCGAGCGATGCGGCGGCGATCTCTGGCGAGGTGCCGAGGAACGTTCGGCCGTCGGCCTCGAAGGTCATCGTGGCGATGATGGGCAGGTTCGTACACTCCTTGGCGGCGAGCACGGCTGCTTTGACCTCGAGGAGATCGGTCATGGTCTCGATGACGATTAGGTCGGCGCCTGCCTGCTCGGCCACGCGTGCCTGTTGGGCGAAGAGCGCGTACGCTTCATCGAACGAGAGCGTTCCAAGGGGTCGCAGCAGCGCGCCGATGGGCCCGATGTCGGCCGCGACATAGCGCGGATGCGCGGCGCGTGCCGCCTGCACCGCAGCTGTGAAGACCTCCTCAACCGACGCTGCGTCGCCGAGCTTGAGCGCGTTGGCACCGAAGGTATTGGTGGTGACCACCTCGCTGCCTGCTTCAACATAGGCGGCGTGCACGCGAGTTATGACCTCCGGATTCGTGAGGTTGAGGAGCTCGGGGACTTCGCCCGCCGCCATGCCCGCAGCTTGCAGCATGGTGCCCATACCGCCGTCGAAGAGCAGGTGGCGCCGGCCCTCGAGGACGAGGCGCAGGTCCTTGTCGGCGGTGCGAAGTGTGTCGAGCGTGCGCGGGTGGTAGGCCTCGCCGGCGGCAAGTCGCTCGGTGAGCGGGGCGAGGGATGCGCTCGGCGCGGGGGCGGTTGAGGTGCCTGGGGAGCCAGGGGTAGCCGGGGCGGCGGGGGTGACGGTCATGCGAATCCTTTCGATAGATGCACGAGATTGTACGCTACCTTGCACGCTGCCGAGGGCTGCGAAGGTGCGTCGGCTATCTGGTGGCGGCGTGGGGAGGCTGCGAACCACGAGTGCCAGGCTGCTGGGTGTCGCCTTGCGTGCTGGCGGCAAGCAACGCGCCTGCCAGCGGTGAGCGCCTTGTCTGCTGGAAGCGGGCATCGCACCTACCGGCAGTGAGCGCCTTGCGTGTTGGCGCACGTGCCGCGCCTACCAGCAGCGCGTGCCGCGAGCGCGGAACGGACAACCCGATGCCACGCGACAGCCCGCGCAAGAGCGCACCGCATCCGACGAGTGCGGGTCGCCTTCGAAGAGCCCGATGAAAGCCGTGATGCTCTTGGTGGGCATAAGCAGGTTGGTTGGCGTGGCGGTGATGCCACAGAGTCGCGTGGCGTTGAGCGTGGCGAGCACCGTGGGCTGAACGGCGAGCGGAAGGTCGCCGTATCCGGGGCTAAACCGTGTGTTGCAGGAAAGGCCCGCGGCTTGGGCGGCGGCTTCAATCTCGCAGTTGAGCGCATCGGCTGCGCTTTCCACCAAGGCGGAGCAGGCTGCATCAAAGACGGCTCCCTCGAGTGGGTTCTGGCTGCTCAACACGCGTAGGCGCTGCTCGGAGGCCATGCCGAGCGTGACGGCGAGAACAGCGACATATCGTGCGTCCTTGAGATGGCGGAAGATGTCGCGCCCTGTGAGCGCCAACGCTGTGCCCTCGAGCGCGATATGGCCTGCAGCAACTGGGGTTTGGTTCGCAGACACCGGGTGTTCGCGTTTCACCGGGGTGTCGTATGCCATTCCGCGGGGGAAGACTGCCCAGATGCCAGCGGGAGCTGTGCGGGTCACGGCATCGGCTGCGACGGCATCGATGCGTTCGGCGAGCTCTGGCTCGATCTTTTGCCCGTGATATCCAAGGTAGCGGAGCATCTCGTCGCGGTCGAGCGGCACCGTTTTCGCCCCTGGCCGCCATACGCGTGGAACGCCCAGCGGCAAGGGCGCCCGTCCGGCTTCGCTTTGCCCTGTCCCCGTTTCGCGTTCGGCCACGATAGCTCCGGCGCTATCGGCCGAGCGCCTGCATCGCAGCGGACGCGACCGAGGGTCGGTTCATGGTATAGACGTGCAGGCCGTCCACGCCGTGCTCCTTGAGATCTTGGAGCTGGCGGCATGCGTAGTCGATGCCCGCCTGCGCAAGGCTCGCTGGGTCATCGTCATATTTGGCCAGGAGCTTGATGACGGGCGAGGGGAGCGACGCCCCGCACATGAGCACCATGCGCGTGATCTGCTGCTTGCTCACAAAGGGCATGATTCCGCAGGTGATGGGCACCGTGATGCCGGACTTTTCGGCAAGGTCCAGGAACCGGTAGCAGTATTCGTTATCAAAGAAGAGCTGGGTAACGAAGAAGCTCGCCCCTGCATCCTGTTTGAGCTTAAGATGCTCGACGCTCGTCTCGAGGCTCTCGCATTCAATATGTCCTTCGGGATACGCTGCGCCGCCCACGCAGAATCCGGCCTCGATGAGCGCGGGGATGATCTGGGCCGCGAACGAGAAGTCGCTTGGGGCGCCGTAGAGCGGGCTGTCTTTCGTGGGGCGATCGCCGCGAAGGGCGAGCACGTTCTCCACACCAGCGGCCTTGTACTGGGCGATGCGCTCCTTGAGTCCTTCCTGCGTGAGCGAAATGCAGGTAAGGTGCGCCACAGAGCTGACGTTGAATTCGCTTTCGAGCATCGAGGCGATGGCGGCGGTCTGGGCGAAATTGCCGCCCCCGCCGGCAGAGCAGGTGACACTGATGAAGTCTGGCCCGTAGGCGCTCAGCTTCTCCGCCGCATTGTGGGCCTTGTCGAGGGTGAGCTCCCCCTTGGGCGGGAACATCTCGAACGAAACGGGGATCTTGCCTGCTGCGTGGGCTTTGGTAAAGATGTCGTCGACGTGCATGGTTCGCCTTTCGGTCGAGGTGCTCGAATCGTTGCCCTGTCCAATGTCATGCGCCGTGTGGTGCCGCGAGGTCAGCGGGCTCCGGCGGGCCCCGGTGCACGGTGCCGCCGCCGAGGTGGCGCTGCCAAGCTGGCGCGCTGCGCGGTGCCGCCGAAACAACGCCGGAGCAACGCGCCCGGCATGCCGCCCAGGCAGTGCACCCGGCATGCCGCCCAGGCAGCGCACCCGGCATACCGCCCAGGCAGCGCGCCCGGCATGCCAACGACGGCGCTTCCGGCATGCCGCCGAGACGACGGGCACTGTTAGCATTATGGAAGCTGAGCGCACTGCTGTGAGGCTGATTTTAGAAATTATTTTTATCACGCCCCGGTAGCGTGCCGTAACGAGCCTCCGCGGCGCTCATGCTGTTACACTAGCTTCTCGGAATGGTATCGCGCCCGCAACGCGTCCGAAATGCCGCGGAAACATGGCGCGACTACCCTGCTTTGTGTTCAGCAGGCAGTTGTTGCCGCGGTATGTGCGCGCGGCGCGTGAACGAAGGGAGCCTCGATGGCAGACCTAACCGATCGCTTCGGGACCATGGTGTTCTCGGAAAGCGTCATGCAGGATTACCTCCCCAAAGACGTGTACAAGACCCTCCTTGCAACCATCGAGGAAGGTGAGCCGCTCAACCTGGACGTTGCGAATGCCGTCGCGCACGCCATGAAGACGTGGGCGCTCGAGCACGGCGCGACGCATTACGCGCACTGGTTCCAGCCGCTTTCCGGCATCACGAGCGAGAAGCACGATAGCTTCCTCGAGCCGGCGGGCAACGGCACGGCTATCACCAAATTCACGGGCAAGGCGCTCATCCAGGGCGAGCCCGATGCGTCGAGCTTCCCCAATGGCGGCCTCCGCGCTACGTTCGAGGCGCGCGGCTACACCGCATGGGATCCCACGAGCCCGGCCTTCATCAAGGACGAGGTGCTCTGCATCCCCACGGCTTTCTGCGGCTATAACGGTGAGGCGCTCGACAAGAAGACTCCGCTTCTGCGCTCCATGAAGGTGCTCGACACGCAGGCCAAGCGCGTGCTCGCTCTTTTCGGCAAGACGCCGAAGCGCGTGGTGCCGAGCGTGGGCCTCGAGCAGGAGTACTTCCTTATCAAGAAGGACGCCTACCGCAAGCGCCGCGACCTGGTTATTACGGGCCGCACGCTTTTCGGTGCGCCGCCGTGCAAGGGCCAGGAGCTCGAGGAGCATTACTTCGGCGCTATCCGCCCCTCTGTTTCCAAATACATGAAGGCGCTCGATGACGAGCTGTGGGCGCTCGGCATTCCGGCGAAGACCAAGCACAACGAGGTCGCGCCGTGCCAGCACGAGCTCGCGCCCGTGTATACCGAGCTCAACGAGGGCATCGACAACAACATGCTCGTGATGGAGAAGATGAAGCTCGTGGCCACGAACTTCGATCTCACGTGCCTGTTGCACGAGAAGCCGTTCGAGGGTATCAACGGGTCCGGCAAGCACAACAACTGGTCGATTAGCGCCGGTGACGAGAACCTGCTCGACCCGGGCGACACCCCGCTCGAGAACCTGCAGTTCGTGGTGTTCCTCACGGCGGTCATCGAGGCGGTCGACAAGTACCAGGACCTGCTGCGCATGTCGGTGGCGAGCTGCGGCAACGACCATCGCCTTGGTGCGAACGAGGCGCCGCCGGCGATCATCTCCATCTTCCTGGGCGACCAGCTCACCGAGGTCGTGCAGAAGATCATGGACGGCAAGGCGAGCGTCCACGCCACGCATGGCGTGCTCGACCTGGGCGCCGACGTGCTGCCCAACCTGCAGCAGGACAACACCGACCGCAACCGCACCTCGCCGTTCGCCTTCACGGGCAATAAGTTCGAGTTCCGTGCGGTGGGTTCCGAGGCTAACCCCTCCGACCCGAACCTCGTGCTCGATACCGCCGTTGCCGAAGCCCTGAAGGAATTCGCCGACGCGCTCGAGGGCACGCCTGAGGACGACTTCGCCGAGAAGGCCCTCGAGTACTGCAAGCAGAAGCTGATCGAGCACCGTCGCATCCTCTTCTCGGGCGACGGCTACTCCGACGAATGGCAGGCCGAGGCCGAGCGCCGCGGCTTGGCGAATCTTCGCACCACGGCCGACGCGCTGTCCGCGATGGTGGCCCCCAAGAACCTTGCGCTTTGGCAGAGCATGGGCGTGCTGACCGAGACTGAGGCGTTCAGCCGCTACGAGGTGAAGCTCGAGAAGTACAACAAGCTCATGAACATCGAGGCCACGACGATGATTCGCGAGGCGCGCCGCACGTACCGTCCGGCGATTACCGCCTACGCCACCAAGGTCGCCAAGGGTCTGGAGACCATTCGCGCTGCCGGCGCCGATGCAGCCATGCAGTGCGAGCAGAACACGCTCAACAAGCTGTGCAACGGCATCACCGAGATCAACGAGTCCATCAAGGCGCTCGACGCGGTGCATCAGAAGGCCGAGGCGCTTCTCGACGCGCAGGGGCAAGCGAATTGCTACGCGCATGAGGTGAATCCCGCCATGGAGACGCTGCGTGCCGCGGTGGATGCCATGGAAGAGATCGTTGCCGCCGATTACTGGCCGGTACCGACCTACGACGACATCCTGTTCTACGTGTAGGGCGCACTCCCGGAAGAAGCCCCCGCTTCCTCCTTCGCTGGTCCTCGGAGCTCGGCTTTGCCGAGCTCCTGCGGAATCGCTCAGGAGGAAGCGGGGGCTTCCTGCGTTTACCCTGCCCGAAAGGCTAAAAGGGACGCTGTTGCGGGGCACTTGCAACTTTTGGGCACTCGGACGCCGATGGGCAGAGTAGCCGGAACCATGGCAAGCCGATGACCTGCTGTTTTGATAACGCTTAGACCGGGTATACTCGGCGAGTCTTCGGTCAAATGCCCAAAAGTTGAAAAGGGCTCGTCGGCATCCGCTTTCTGGCCATGAACTACGCTCCGCAAACGAACGAACCCGCAGGGCTCAAGGCCTCGCGGGTTCGTACTTCTTGCATATGGTGCCCCCAGCGGGATTCGAACCCGCGATCTTCGCCTTGAAAGGGCGACGTCCTAGGCCGCTAGACGATGGGGACAGCATCGGTAGAGTATAGCAGAGCGCTGCGCGTCCGCCAAGGTCGATTGACGATGGTTTCGTGGCGCGCGCGTTCATCGCGCCGAGCTGCGCATTCGGCAGGCGCGTATCATAGATGTAGCTAGGCTCGCCACGGGGAGGCGCAGACATGGAGACGGGATTTATGGATCGGTTGCTACTTGCACAGACGACCATTGACTACGATGTCGACCGGCGCAGCGAGGAGGGGCTCATCGGGCGGTTGCTTGCAAGCGACCGCACGCGGGTGGTCATTGTCGATAACGGGCTCGTCGCCGTGCCCAAGCGCTTTGGGTCGGTGACGCCGGCGGCGCTTGATTGCACGGCCGATCCCGCCGCGCCCCGCCCGGATGCCGAGGCCCCCGTTGGGACGGTGCGGCTAGCTACGGTTAGCGCCGCCGATGTGCGATCCGAGGAGCACCGGCCGGGAGCGCTCTTTGTATATCTTGGGCTCGATCGAGAGGTGGGGCCATCTGCACAGCCCGTTCCGTATCTCGCCCTCGACATCACGCGCGCGGTCGATGAGCCTCGTAATGCTGCCGTCGGTGCCGATCACGAGCTCGGCCGCTCGGCTGTCACCTTTTCGCAGCGAGCGCTTCGCGACTTTGATTGGGTTGAGCTGCGCTCGTTCGCACCTTGCGCGTCGACGCGCGATGCTGGGCTGGCCACGAGTGCCGTTGCGATCTGCGCATGGCATAGCCAACAGCGGTTCTGCCCAGCATGCGGCGCTCCGGTGCGGCCCGCGCTCGCCGGCTGGGCGCAGGCCTGCACGAATCCCACAGATGCGGACCGCCTGCTCTTCCCGCGCATCGAGCCCGCGGTGATCACGGCCATCGTCGATGACGAGGAGCGTATCCTCTTGCAGCACAACACGGCGTGGCGCGAGCGGTTCTACTCGGTGTCTGCCGGATTCGTGGAGGCGGGCGAGAGCCTCGAGCACGCGGTGCGCCGCGAGGCGCACGAAGAGGTGGGCGTGGAGCTCGACGAGGTGTGCTACCTCGGTTCGCAGCCCTGGCCCTTCCCGGCGTCAATCATGTTGGGCTTCCGGGCCCACGCTCGAACCGCAGAGGTCGCCGTCGACCATGAGGAGGTTGCGGCGGCGCGCTGGTTCACGCGCGAGGACCTTGCCCGTGCCGTCGCGTCGGGTGAGGTCGAGCTGCCTGGCCGCGCGTCCATCGCTCGGCACATGATTGAGAACTGGTACGGCGGGGAAATCGGGTAAGCGGAGCGAGCGCACGCTGCTTACTTCACCGTAAGCACCGGCACGTCGACCGAGCGCAGTACGCCGAAGCTCACGCTGCCGAGCATGCCGCGGAGGGCTCCAAGGCCACGGCGCCCCATGACCACGAGGTCGATGTTGTGGTTGTCCACGTATTCCGCGATGCCTTCCACAGGAGAGCCTGAAAGTGCCGCGCTCGTCACGATCTGGCATGAGGCATCGTCGCGCGCGTCATCGACCACGTGCTGGATTTCGGCGCGCATGCGGTGGAGCGCGGGCCCCATGACGCCATCGGATTCGAGCTCCTCGCTTAGGTTATCGGGCGCATCGAAGGCGTCACTGCTGAGCGTGGGCGAGGCGAGCGGCCCAGCCGCCACGACCGTGACAACGTGAATCGTCGCTTCGGGATCTTCTCCCACCATACCGAACGCGATGTGCAGCGCGCTCAGGGCGTGTTCAGATTCGTCGTAGGGCACCAGGACGTTTTTGAAGAACATGGCGGCTCCTTCCCGCATGACGACCTTTCCTTGGTTATACCCGGGCAGCGGGCGTTTTCCCTGTGGAAGGGCGGCGGGCTGCGCAAGCGGCTGGTGGGGCGGGGCGAGCGTGCGGGCGGTTGATTTTACTGTGAGGCAGGCTGTTCGCTGGCGCTGCCGTGCTATGATGCTGCGGCCGATCGCGGTGCGGTCGCCGGTCAATGGCGGCCACCCGCACGCGATAAGCGCCTGGGGCTGTCCGCCCCGGGGAGGCGCGCTCCAAGGCGCGTGGATGTGTCCGCGTCTGCCTGGGGAGGTTTGCGCATGAATCATGCTGAGAACAAGCAATCTGCCGAAGTGGCCCGCAGCGGGCGGGAGACGTGTGCCGCGCAGGCACCCTGCGCTGTGCAGGCACCGGACGCTGTGCAGGCACCGGACGCTGTGCAGGTGCCGTGTGCCGCGCAGGCGTCGCACCCCGCAGAGTCGCCGCACTCCGCGCAGGCGCAGGGCGACGAACGTGTACTGCGCTCTGCGCAGGCATCGCAGACCGCGCCGACGCCGCATTCCGTGCCTGCGCCCCGTCCGACCGCTGGCAAATGGGTCGTGCTCTTCACCGTCGTGGCTATGACCTTCATGTCTACGCTCGACAGCAGCATCGTGAACGTTGCTCTGCCCGCGATGCAGCGCGAGCTCGGCGTGGGGGCTGCCGATATCCAATGGGTTTCGAGCATCTACCTGCTCGCATGTTGCGTAACCGTGCTCGTGTTCGGCCGCTTGGGCGACCGTTACGGCAAGGTGCGCTTCTTCCAGGTTGGCGTCGCGCTCTTTACAGCGGGCTCGGCGCTCTGCGGCCTTGCAACGACGCTCCCCGTGCTCATTGGCGCCCGCGTGGTGCAGGCGCTCGGCGCCGCGAGCGCGACGGCGAACAACATGGGCATCGTGACCGAGGTGTTCCCCGCGAGCCAGCGTGGCCGCGCGCTCGGTATAACCTCGACGTTCGTGTCGCTCGGCCTCATGTGCGGCCCCACGATCGGCGGCATGCTTGTGGCGGTGTATCCGTGGGAATCGATTTTCCTCATCAACGTGCCGGTGGGCATCGTGGCATTTCTGGTGGGCCTGAAGATCTTGCCGCGCGACGCGCCGCGCACCGAGGCCGACCGGTCCGCGCGCACGGGCTTCGATACCGCGGGTTCTCTACTGCTCGCTCCGGCGATTTTCTGCACCTTCTTCTCACTTACCAACCTCGCGAACGGCGCCACGCCGCTCCTCATGGGCTTGCTTGCGGCGGGCCTTGCGTTGCTCGTGGTGTTCGTGTTGGTGGAGCGCCGCGTGGAGGCTCCACTTGTCCGCCTCGACCTCTTCGGCAACGCGGTTTTCTCGGCCAACCTTGCCGCGATGCTTCTCTGCTTCCTTGCGGTGGGCGCAACCGAATACCTGCTTCCCTTCTTTCTGCAGGACGCCTGTGGGTACGAGTCGAATGTTGCCGGCTTCATCCTCACGGCGATCCCGCTCGGCATGGCCATCATGGGCCCGCTGGGCGGTGCGCTCTCGGACCGTATCGGCAGCTTCTGGCCGTGCCTCGTGGGGCTTGTGATTTACGCAGCGGGCATCTGGTTCGTGGGCGGGCTTTCGGACGATGCGGGCGTCGTCGTTATCGTGTTGCTTATGGCGGCCATGGCGGCGGGCACCGGACTGTTCCAGTCGCCGAACAACGCGCTCGTCATGGGGTCGGTTGAGACGGAGGACCTCGGTTTTGCGGGGAGCCTTGTCTCGCTCGTGCGCTACATGGGTATGTCGGCTGGCGTGACGGGCGGCACGGTGCTGCTGTACGGGCAGATGAGTTCCCTGGCAGGCCATGCGGTGACCGGCTATGTGGAGGGGCGCCCGGAGCTCTTCCTTGCGGGCTTCTCGTTTACGTTCGACGTGCTCGCCGTGCTCGTCCTGTTGGGCGCGGCCCTGCTCGTGGTGGGCGCGGTCTTGAAGCGCGGGCGTTGATGCGCGACGGTTGCCGTTTGGCAGCCGCCGCTCGCATACTGAGCCGGCTTGAATGCTCGCATCGGTTCGAGCGCCCGTGATGGTTCGTTCGTTTGCGCTCGCACGCCCCTGCGCCCGCGCCGGCACGCCCCTGCCGGCCGCCGCGCGTGCACCGGCCCTCGCACCCGCACGTGAGCCACATGTCCATGCCGGCCTTCGCGCGTGCGCCGGCCCTCGCACCCCCTCGCAAGCCGCATGCGCGATCCGACCCGTGTCGAGCGGACGCGGGTGAAGTAGCCCCGTGTGTCGGGGTCCCATGCGCGCAATTCATTCTCGGGCAAGAATGTGTCGAAAAGATGGCTCTAGAAGCCGAGTTTCGACACAATCTTGCCCGAGAATGAAGATCGATGAGGAGTCGGCGGTTCGGACGCGTACGCTTTCGGCATCGGAGGGGGTGCGCAGACGGCGTGGGCGCGGGCGAAGTGCGTTACAATACGTCCGGTTGAAATCGCACATCATCGGAACACAGACGCACGTCCCGCTGGCCATGCTTGCGCTTGCACCTGCCGCTCGTCGCCTCGCGCGTCGGCGGCCACATGCCAGCGCATGGCAGACCGGCGCGTTGCGCAGAGGAGACCCATGCCAAGCATCGCCGAAGAGGTCGCTTCGCGACGCACCTTCGCCATCATCTCGCACCCGGACGCGGGCAAGACCACACTTACCGAGAAGCTCCTCCTCTATACCGGCACCATCCAGGCGGCAGGTTCGGTAAAGGGGAAGAGCAGTGCCAAGCACGCGGTTTCCGACTGGATGGAAATCGAGAAACAGCGCGGCATCTCGGTGACTTCGTCGGTGCTGCAGTTCACCTACGATGGTTGCTGCGTGAATATCTTGGACACCCCCGGCCACCAGGACTTTTCGGAAGATACGTACCGTACGCTCATGGCCGCCGACGCCGCCGTCATGGTGATTGATGGCGCGAAGGGTGTGGAGGCGCAGACCGTTAAGCTCTTTCGCGTCTGCGCGCTGCGCGGTATTCCCATCTTCACTTTCGTGAACAAGCTCGACCGCGAGACGCGCGACCCGTTCGATCTTCTGGGCGAGATCGAGACGGTGCTCGGCATCTCGACCTACCCCATGAACTGGCCCATCGGCTGCGGGCAGAATTTCCGCGGCGTCTTCGAGCGCGCGAGCCGCCATGTGCTCGCTTTCGAGGGCGACGGCCGCGCGAATGCCACCAAGAAGGTGGATGAGATTGAGGCCGAGCTGGGAGATCCGGCGCTCGACGAGCTCATCGGGGCCGAGAACCATCGTAACCTCATGGACGACATCGAGCTTCTTGATGGAGCGGCAGACGAATTCGACCTGGAGGCCGTTCGTGCGGGCAAGCTCAGCCCCGTCTTCTTTGGTTCGGCGCTCACAAACTTCGGCGTAGAGCCGTTCCTCAAAGACTTCTTGAGGCTTGCGCCGGCACCGAGCCCGCATAAGGACGCGCTCACGGGCGAGCTGGTCGACCCGGCGTCGGACGAGTTTTCCGGCTTCGTGTTCAAGATCCAGGCCAACATGGACAAGAACCACCGCGACCGCATCGCCTTCCTGCGCATCTGCTCGGGCAAGTTCGAACGCGGTATGGACGCTTTCCATATGCAGGGCGGGCGCAAGCTCAAGCTCGCCACGGGCACGGCCATGATGGCCGACGACCGCGCCATCGTGGACGAGGCGTACGCGGGCGACATCGTGGGCCTCTTCGATCCGGGCATCTTCTCTATCGGCGACACGCTCTGCGCCGGTAAGCGCCGCGTGCAGTATGCGGGCATCCCTACCTTCGCGCCGGAGCATTTTGCGCGCATCAGCCAGGTGGACACCATGAAGCGCAAGCAGTTCGTGAAGGGAATGGAGGAGCTTGCACAGGAGGGTGCGGTCCAGATATTCCGCGAGATTGGCGCCGGCATGGAAAGCGTAATCGTGGGTGTGGTGGGTGTGCTTCAGTTCGACGTGCTGGAGCAGCGGCTCAAGAGCGAGTACCACGTTGAGGTGCGCCGCCAGCCGCTCGGCTACACCGATATTCGCTGGATCGCCAACGAACCCGGTTCGGTGGACGTGAAGGCGCTCGACCTCACGCGCGACACCCTGCGCGTGGAAGACATGCGCGGCAGCAAGCTGCTGCTGTTCACGAGCCCCTGGAACGTGGACTGGGCGCACGATCACAACCCTGAGCTCGAGCTTTCCGAGTTCGGCAACGTTTCGTTCTAGCGCCTGCGCCTGCGGCGGTGTTGGGGGCGTCTGGTCAGCCGGCGCCGATGCCGGGGTCGTCTGATCCGCAAGCGCCGGGGACCGCGCCCAGGGCGTCCGGTCTGCTGGAGCCGGTGCCCGCGCCCAGGGCGTCCGGTCTGCTGGAGCCGGCGCCCGCGCCGGAGGCCGCCAGCTCATGAGCATGGACGGCGAACAGGGGGCTGTCGACTTTCCCTCTTGCGGGCGCGGCGCGACGGGACCGGGAGAGGCTTCCCATGGCGTTCATGGCTCTGCACGCGCGCATTTCCGGCGCGTTGCGGGCTGGTTTCTCTTGCGTGTACGCGTGCTTTCCGCCCCGTTGCCGTTCGGTTGCCGATGTTTCAGGCTCGTTGTAGCTCGGTAAACGAGGCGAATCTGCCGGGCGGCGACCGTTTAGCTTTTTACCATAGTCGCATTCCATCGGAAGCGGGCCTGCATGCCGGCGTGGTGGCTCACCGCGAGTTCGGGCCATCGGATTCGCGGCGTGCCATCAGGTGGCGAGTTGCCACGCGGCGTGTGGAGCGCGCCGTGCAGCCGTGCAGCCACGTAGCCGTGCGGCCGTGCAGCCACGAAGCCGTGCATGACCCGCTCGATACGAAGGGGGAATGCGCATGTATGACACTGGCTCTACCGCGTTCATGCTCGTCTGCACGATGCTCGTGCTCCTGATGACGCCGGGGCTCGCCTTTTTCTACGGTGGTCTCTCGCGGCGCAAGAACGTCATCAACACCATGTTCATGTCATTCATGGTGATTGGCATCGCGGGGCTCACCTGGGTGTTTGTGGGTTGGTCGCTCGCCTACGGCGGGGGCGGCGACAATCCTATCATCGGTGGTTTCGACCAGGTAGGACTCGCCGGAACAGTTGAGCTGCTCCTTGCGGAGGCCCAGGGCGTGCCCGATGGCACCCTCTACCCAACGGTTCTCGACATCGTTTTCCAGATGGCGTTCGCGCTCATCACGGCTGGCATCGTGACGGGGTCAGTGGCCGGGCGCATGCGCTTCGGGGCGATTGCGCTGTTCATCGGCATCTGGTCGGTCGTGGTCTATGCGCCGCTCGCGCACATGGTGTGGGGCGGTGAGGAAAGCCTCATCGGGGGTATCATCGGCGCGCTCGATTTTGCCGGAGGCGACGTGGTTCACATCAGCTCGGGCCTCACGGGGCTTGTCCTTTGCCTGTTTCTCGGCGGCCGCAAGGGCTTCGGTCTCAAGACGTACCGCGCGCATAATGTTCCGTTCGTCGCGCTCGGCGCGGGGCTGCTCTGGTTCGGATGGTTCGGCTTCAACGGCGGGTCGGCGTTCGCGGCCGATCACATCGCGGTGCTCGCGGTGCTGAATACCGTGGTCTCAAGTGCGGCAGGTATGGCATCATGGATGGTCGTGGACCGATTGGCAACGGGAAAGTGCACGCTCGTTGGCGCATGCACGGGCCTCGTCGCCGGTCTTGTGGTGGTCACGCCGGCGGCAGGCTACGTGGAGCCATGGGCAGCGGTGGTCATGGGGACCGTCGTTTCGCCGGTGTGCTTCTTTGCGATCTCGCATCTTAAGGCGCGGCTTGGTTACGACGACGCGCTCGATGCGTTTGGTTGTCACGGTATCGGCGGTATCCTGGGCGGTGTTCTAACCGGAATCTTTTGCGTTCCGGAGCTTTCGCCGACGGGAATCGGCGGTCTCATCTATACGGGCAATGCGGAGCTTCTTGCTGATCAGGTGCTGGGCATTCTCGTTACGGCGGCGGCCGTTCTCGTGCTCGATGTGGCCATCGCGATCGTGGTGAAAGCCGTGTTCCATGGACGGTTGCGTGTGGACGGCGGCGAGGAGGCGCTCGGCCTTGACGTGGCTCAGCATGGTGAGAGCGCGTACCCGGCGTACACGGGGCTGGATGTGTAGCGGCGCGCAGGTAGAGTGAGCAGCGGGCAGCGCTGCATGGACAGGCGGTTCGCCCGTTCGAGCCGGCGGCGGGAATGTTGCGCAGGCAAGGGGGCAATGCTGCGCAGGCAAGGGGGCAATGCTGCGCAGGCAAGGGGCAATGCCCGGGCGGCTGGTGTTGCCACGCGGGCGACGGCCCGGTGCCGTAGCCTCGGCAACCGCCACCTATCTTGCGAGAGCGAAGGTATTCAACAGGAGGATTCCATGAAGCAAATAACGGCAATCGTTCGACCCGAGATGCTCGAGCCTCTCAAGGATGCGCTCACCAGCGCGGGCGTGCATGGCATGGCGGTTTCGGAGGTGCAGGGTTTCGGCAACCAGCGTGGCTGGAAGGAGTTCTATCGCGGTACCGAGGTGCTGCTCAACATGGTGCCCAAGGTCAAGATGTGCCTCGTGGTGGCAGATGGGGAAGTCGAGGAGCTTATCGATATCATTTGCGCGGTTGCTAAGACGGGCGAGGTCGGCGACGGCAAGATTTTCGTGACCCCGGTCGAGGAGGCTGTTCGTATTCGCACCGGCGAGCGCGGTGAGGACGCCCTGTAAAAATGATAAAACGAACCGGGTTCGTTTTATCAGTCCATGTCGGGGAAGTCAGTTTGGCGGAGCGCCTCATAGAGGACAACGGCGGCTGCATTGGAAAGGTTGAGCGCGCTGATGCGGTAATCCGCGGGATCGATGAAGTTGCCGCAGATATCTTGCCGTCGAAGTGCCTCATACCCGCCCGCTTGGCCGCGTTTGGCTTGCTCCGCCGGCGCGTATCCCTCTTCGGCGAGCTCGCCGGTGCGGTGCTCCCAGGCGGCGCGGTTGGCGAGCGTCGCCTTGTCGGGCAGCATCGGAATGCGTTCGCAGCTCTCGGCATAGCGCGCGAGCAGCTCCTCGGGGATGCCTGAGCTCTCCTTTCCGAGCAAGAGATAGTCTCCGTCGCGGTACGTGGACTCCGCATGGGTTCGGCGCGCTTTCTTGGTTAGAAGGTGCAGCCGGGGTTCGGGACCGTGCGCGGCCAGTCCATTGCGGAGACAGAAGTCGTTCCAGTCCGGGTACACCGCAAGGTCGAGATTGCCCCAGTATCCCAAGCCCGCCCGCTTGAGCGCGCGCTCGTCGAGCGAGAAGCCGAGCGGTTCGATGAGATGCAGCCTTGTGCCCGTGACCACGCAGGTCCGGCCGATATTTCCCGTATTGGCTGGTATCTCCGGCTCGAACAGCACAAGGTTGAACATCGCGGCCTCCTCGCAGGGGACAAAGGTGCTGAGTTGGGACAAGGATGGAACAAAGGCGCCAGGATATTGTGTCCCACTTCAGGCTTCAAAGCAAAACTCTCGCCAAAGGATCGAATTTTACGCCTACGTCCAAGTATCACGAAAGTGCGCAGGCTCTCTAGCTGGCATTCTTTTGAGCGAAATCGAGGCTGTACTCGGACGGTGGCCAAAAATCCGGTCCTTTGGCGAGAGTTTTGCGTCGCGGGGCTGCATTGGATGTCTTGAGGCTTGTTTTCCGGGCGAGTATGCGTCGCGCGCATAGCGGCATATCGGGGTAGACGGCGGTGTGCCGGTCCGCTGCGGGCACAATGGTGGCGAAGCACAACGATGCCGTGCGAGCACGGTGGAAAGCGAGGCTACCATGGAGTACCTGAAGCTTAACAACGATGTCAAAATGCCGGTCGAGGGCCTGGGCACCTTTCTTATGAGCCCGGCCGAGGCCGAGGCCGCGTCGCTCGCGGCGCTTGAGGCCGGCTACGAGCATATCGATACTGCGAACGCCTACATGAACGAGAAAGCTGTGGGCCGCGCCATTGCCAAGAGCGGTGTTGCACGCGATAAGCTTTTCGTTTCTACCAAGCTTTGGCCCTCGGTCTACGAGGCCGGCGACGCTGCCATCGAGGGCACGCTCAATCGCCTGGGCTTGGATTACGTTGACATGCTCATCCTTCACCAGCCGGTGGGCAACTACCTCGCTGCATGGAAAACCATGGAGAAGGCCTATAAGGAGGGCAAGGTTCGCGCGCTCGGCCTTTCCAACTTCCCGCAGGGGAAGATTGCCGAGGTCATCGATCATGCGGAGATTAAGCCGCAGCTCGTGACGGTGGAGTGCCACCCGTACTTCGCCCAGTCGGACCTCCGTGAGTACCTGAGCCAGTACGGTATCGTGATTGAGGCTTGGTATCCGCTCGGCCATGGCGACAAGGGCCTGCAGGAGGAGCCGTTCTTCACCAAGCTTGCTGAGAAGTACGGCAAGACGCCGGCTCAGGTCATTCTACGCTGGCATGTGCAGATGGGTACGTCGATCATTCCGGGTTCCAAGAATCCCGCCCACATCGCGGATAACGCTGACATCTTCGATTTCGAGCTCACCGATGAAGAGATGACAGAGGTCGCCAAGCTCGACGGTACGAAGAAATACTACGAGGCCACCGAGGAAGCGCTTGCTGGTTACCTCGCTATCAAGCCCGACTTCGACGCGCAGGAGTAGCGGGCTCCGGCGCTGCATGAGATGGCAGTGAGATTGTTGCCCCACGCTCGCTTTCGGTTTGCTCCGCATCCCGTTCGGATGCGCTTCGTATTTTGTTCCGAAGCGCGCCCCCGTGCTTTGCCTCATCCGGTATGAACCTGCAACCGTATCATTGCATTCTAAGAAATGGTTGCGGTATTTGAGCTGCGTCGTGCCGAGGTTCTGCCGTAGCGACCATGTTGACGTACAAAGACGACGTACGGGTGGCGTAACTGAAAATCCTCGTGGAAGACGGGGTAGAAGGCTCGTAAACTGGTGGTAATGACCAGCCTTTGTAAAGGAGCGAACTGTATGGGACTCTTCGATAAGTTCAAGAAGGCCGTTTCGGCTGAGCCTTCCGCCCCGGCCACGCCCGCTGCGATCACTGCGCAGGCTTCCGACTTCGCGCTGTGCGCCCCGGTTTCGGGGAAGGCCGTCAAAATGGCCGACGTGCCCGACCCGGTCTTCAGCGGCGAGGTGCTCGGCAAGGGGTGCGCGATCTGGCCCGAGAACGACGTGGTGTATGCGCCCGTATCCGGCGAGGTGACCGTGACCATGGGGCATGCGGTGGGCCTCAAGAGCGATAGCGGCGTCGAGGTTCTCGTGCATGTGGGCGTCGATACCGTGGACATGAAGGGCCGCGGCTTCACGGGCTATGTGAAGCAGGGCGACCACGTAAGCGCCGGCGACCCCATGATCAAGATCGATCGCAGCGAGATCGCCGCCGCTGGGCATCCTGATTGCGTGGTGCTCGCCGTGTCCAACACGGCTGAGTATGCCAGCGTGACCATGACTGCCGAGGCAGATACGCACGTTGACGCGGGCGCCGCTGTCGTGGAGGTCGCGAAGTAGGCGTCTGCTCATACGTTACACAGTGCGTTTCGAACGGCGCTGCAGGTGGGTTGCCTGCAGCGCCGTTTTTTGCGCGAGGGAGGTGTGCTTGTGGGCCGGCGTGCTCCTACGATGTCGTCCCCTGCATAGACGGGTTCATAAACTTGCCGAGTGCTCCGCATAATCTTGCCGAAGTTACGTGATTTGCGACATTCGACAAGTTTTTGCGGAGCACTCGACAAGATAGTGAGCGGTATTGCGGAGAGGTCCCCATTGAAGACGAGATAATCATCGTCTGCTTGTTTTTGAGCCCTCCTCTGACGAAGGACCTTCTGGGCTGTTTTCGCATTGCGCCGAGCATGCATCTGGCGTATAGCGGCATATCGTCATAGACGCAGGAGCAGCCGTGGCATGCGAGCACAATGGAGCCAAGCACAAGCCATGCACTCGCGGCGCCACGGGTGCCGGCGCGGGAGGCACAAAGGAGGTTCCCATGGAGTACAAGACCCTTTCCAACGGTGTGAAGATGCCCATGCTCGGCTACGGCGTGTTCCAGATCGACGACGCTACCACCGAGCGCTGCGTTGCGGACGCCATCGCGAGCGGCTACCGCATGATCGACACCGCTCAGGTGTATGACAATGAGCGCGGCGTGGGCGCCGGCATCAAGGCAAGCGGCGTTGCGCGCGACGAGCTCTTCATCGTGAGCAAGGTGTGGGTTTCCAACTACGGCGAGGGCAAGACCTACGACTCCATCAAGCAGTCGCTCGAGCTCCTTGGCGTTGATCAGATCGACCTTATGCTCCTGCACCAGGCCTACAACGATTACCATGCGGCGTGGCGCGACATGGAGCGTGCGTACAAGGACGGCCTCGTCCGTGCGATCGGCGTTTCCAACTTCAATCCCACGCGCCTGCTCGACATCTGCACGTTCGCCGGGGTAGCGCCGATGGTCAACCAGGTCGAGACCCATGTGTTCTGGCAGCAGCACTACGCGCATGAGAACATGGAGAACCTCGGCGTAGCGCACATGGCGTGGGGTCCGTTCGCCGAGGGCGCTAACAACTTCTTCCAGAACCCGCTGCTCTCCGAGATTGGCGAGAAGTACGGCAAGTCCGTGGGCCAGGTGGCGCTGCGCTACCTCCTCGACCTCGGTATCATCGTGATTCCCAAGTCTACGCACAAGGAGCGCATGGAAGAGAACTTCGACGTGTTCGACTTTCAGCTTTCCGACGAGGATAAGGCGAAGATCGCCGAGCTCGATTGCGACCGCTCGATTTGCTATGACCATCGCGACGTGCAGCTTATCGGCGGCCTGCTGAATCTTGTGAAGGGGCAGATTGCCGCGCAGGCGTAGGCGTGCAGCCGAAAGGCATGGTGGCATGCGCGCTCGGTATCGAGCGCGAGGCGATATTGCAGGATAGGCGGGTGTCCTTCGGGTTGCCCGCCTTTTCTAGTGCGCTGGCGCGGGAACAGGCCGATCGAAAATGATAAAACTAACCCGGTATGTTTTATCAACCCGGTACGTTTTATCGTATGGCGGGGCCGGAGCATGTTCCAGCGCTGCCTTGCGTACAATATCGGTCCTGCTTGGCCGCGGGTTCCATTGCTGCCAGGGTGTTCACCGGGCGGCCTCGGCTGCGCAGCTACCGCCTGACCGCCTCGACGATATCCAGCACGGCCTGCGGCGCGTCGATCATGGCGACCACGTAGAACGTGGCGTGCGCGTCGGCGTCTTGGATGGGCACGCGCACGCGGTTCTCGTCGGGGTGGTTGAACTCGGATACGTCGGTGACAAAGCCCAGCACATCCGACGTGCGAATCAGCTGCGCGAGCACGTTGGAATCCTGCTGCATGATGATTCGCGCGTTGGGCAGTGCCGCGCGCGTCATGTCGCCCCAGAAGCCGACGTCGGCGTTCATGAGGAAGGTGCGCCCGTCGAGGTCCGCGAGCCTGACGCCCGTCTGCTGCGCGATGGGGTCCGTTGCCGGTGCGTAGATGAAGAGGTTCTCGACCATGAACGGCACGCAGACCACGTTAGGCAGGCCGATGGGCCGCCGCGTGATTGCAAGGTCGGCCGAGCGGTCGAAGAGCCTTCTCTCGACTTCTTGCTCGTCATCGATGGTTTTCGAGGTGAGCATGGTGCCCGGAAAGCGCTCGGTTACGCGTGAGGCGAGCCTCCAGACCGGTGCCGGTGCGACGGACGCGACGTTGAGCGTGCGGTTGGTTCGGGTGAGGTCGTCGAACGCATCGCGCATGCGGCGCTCCTCCGCCAAGATGGCGCGCGCGTGCTTGAGGGCGAGCTGGCCGGCCTCGTTGAGTTCTACGTGGTTGCGCGATCGGTTGAAGAGCTCGCAGCCCAGCTCGCGCTCGAGCGCGCGCATGGACCGGCTCACCGATGGCTGCGAGGTGTGAAGCGCTTCGGCAGCGGCGGAGAAGGTGCCGGTGCGGGCGATGGCGTCTATTTGGCGAAGCTGTTCGAATTCCACGGCGAGACCTTTCACGAGGCGCGTGCAACTGCTACACATTCTGCAACTATTCCCGCTTGATCACTGGGTTATGCAGCGAGAGAATAGAGGCGATAGGCGGCAATGCGATGCGGTGCGGCGCGGCAGCGCGATGTGGGTGGCGGCAGCGTGGCGCGACGGCGGTGCGGCGGCAGCGCAGCGGAACGTTTTGCACGCTGCGGTTCGTCTCCGTTGAGTGTTTTGAGCTGCCGGTCTGTCGTATTAGGGACGGGCTTGCGGCACGTTTGCATAGATTTTCCGCCGAGTGGAGCCACCATTAATAAAAGACCGGCCAAAGGATCGGATTTTCACCTATCCCTGAAGTAGACCGTTTTTACGCGAGCCCGTGAGCAGGCATTTTGTGGCGGGCTGCTCTCTGTATACATAGGGGTATCCCGAAAATCCGATCCTTTGGCGGGAGTTTTGATCCCGGCCTGCGCTTTGGATGCCGGACGGGGCCTTCGCCGCTGCGCCGAGGCCAGCTTTCCGGCCACGAATTGGAAGAGTGGGGCTTCTACGGCGGCAAGGGCTTTGGGTGTGTCGACCGTGCCCCTGCGTCTTCAGTGCTCGGCACCGTTTTCGAGCCGCTTGTTGGCGCATGTCCGAGCGACCATCATCGGTTGGTTAACGGTCGCTCAGGCAAAGGACCAATCACGAGAGACGCTGTTGGCACCAAGCTCGAAGTGCAGCTTAGCGATGCCAAGGTCGATGTGCCCGCATGAGACGGCGGGCAGCGCCCGGGCGTGCACGGCGTGTTCGTCGGCGGCAAACTCGAAGCGGAAGCGCTGCTGGTTGACGGCGGTGGGGGCGAGCTGAGCGGCCTCGAGACCAGCAGCGAACCAGGCGGGCGCCGTAGCGAGTTCCGAGCCGGCGGCCGTTCGGCCAAGCTTCTCGATCGGCTTTACCTGATGTGCAGCGCCGGTCTTTTCGCCATATCCGAGCGCGATGCAGCAGACGAACTTCTCGCCCGCCGCCACGCGCGCGGTACTTGCCTTCTTGCTATACGTGAGTGCCACCCAGCAGGTATTGAGTCCGAGTTCTTGCGCGAGTAGCACGAGCCGTTCGCCCGCATAGCCGCACGTCTCATCGAGGCCGGGGCGCGTGGGTCCTACGAGCGCGATGTAGTTGCGCACGTTGCGAAACGATCCGTAGTGTGCGAGCCGGCCGTCGAATGCCTCGGGGTTGTCGAGGCAGAGTTGGATGGAAAGGCCGAGCCGCTCGTTCAGAGCGTCGGCCTCGGCCTGCAGCTGCTCGACGGCACCTTCCTCGATGGGCCGGTCAGTGAAGCTTCGCACTGAGTGGCGCGCGGCGAGGAGACTCATGAGGTCGGTGCGGTTGAGTGTGGCGATGTGTCGGTCGAAGGGGCTGGGCGGCGTGACGGTCGGTGCGGTCATGCGGGTTCCTTTCTGGAGATGGCCGAATGGGGTGAGGGGGATGAGCCTGCGGCAGGGGATGGGCCTGCGGTGGAAAGCCCCGCGGTGGAGGATGAGCCCGCGGAGGAGGATCCTGCGGCGGCGAAGGTCGCTGAAGTGGGGGATTTCGCGGCAGAGCGCGTCGCGGTGGAGGGCCCTGCAGCGGGAGAAGGGTTCGCGGCAGCGCGGCTGTCTGTGGCAGGGGAAGGGCCGGAGCCGGATTCGCTACACGCGTGCTTCCCGGCTTCTGCCCGCGCATCAAGTTCTTGGACGAGGCGTACGAATTGCTCAGCATGCGCGGTCACGCGAGCGAGCTGCGCCCAACGGTCGAGACGAGCGCTTGCGTGGTAGAAGTTCTTCGTTCCCTGCTGATAATGATCGACGAGGCCAGCGCCCTGCAGAACCTTGAGATGGTGCGAAGCCGCGGGGCGCGAGAGCCGTGCAAGTTTGGCAAGATCGCCTACGCGCACGCCGCCGGGGTGCTCGAGCAGCGCCACGAAAATGAGCTGGCGGTTCCCGTTGCCGAGCGCTACAAGCATGTCCCGACAAGCGCTGAACTCGCGCGCGAGCTGCTGCATGGAACGCGCCGCTGCTTGCGAGCCGCAGATATCGCTCATGGCGCCTCCTTTGCTCGGACGTTTATGCGGTACCGTTCAATGGTTCATAAAAGCGAACCGTTCACCGCATTGTGGGGCATCGGGTGCACGTTGTCATCATCGGGAAAGAAAAACGAGACCAATGGATGGACATCGGGGGGAGGCATTGCTGCAGGAATGCGTTCGGTCATACCGTATTCCCGCAAAATCCTGCACTGGCCTGCTGTTTGTACGATTCGTGGTTCGCGTGTTATCACAACGCACTATGCATAGCGGACCCGTCAGCTGTTGTCCGCACCAGCACCTATACTTACATTTAGAGGGACATGCGAAGCAGCAGCGACCGCGTACCGTCGCCCATGCGTTATCGGCTCCGGTGTTTGTGCTGGTAGCGCTGCTTGCGGCAGGCATGGATGTCGCCGTCTGCTTCGTCAACAAGGGGAGGGCATCATGCAGTACCGCACGCTTGGCAACACGGGACTCAAAGTCAGCGAGATCGGCTTTGGCGGCGAATGGATGGACGGCACGCTCGAGGAAACGCTCGCCGTCACGCGCGCCTGCGAGGACGCGGGCATCAACATCCTCGATTGTTGGATGCCCGACCCCACGCGCCGCTCCAACCTGGGCGACGCGCTTCAGGAGCTCGGCAGTCGCGGGCGCTGGATTATCCAAGGGCACCTCGGCTCCACGTGGCAGGGCGAGCAATACGTGCGCACGCGCAACCTCGACCAGGTCAAGCCCGCCTTCGAGGACCTGCTTCAGCGCTTCCATACCGACTACATGGACCTTGGCATGATTCACTACGTGGACAAGGTCGAGGAGTTCGAACAGATTATGGCGGGGCCGTTCTGGGGCTACGTGCAGGAGCTCAAGCAGACCGGTACCATCCATCACGTCGGCCTTTCCACCCACAATCCAGCGGTGGCCAAGCTCGCGGCGGCCGAGCCGGGCATCGAGATGATGCTCTTCTCTGTGAACCCGGCGTTCGACATGATGCCCGCGAGCGACAATCTCGACGATCTCTTCGGCGACTACAGCGACGAGGGCCTCGACGGCATCAACGCCGATCGCGCCGAGCTCTATGCGCTCGCCGAGCAGGCGGGCACGGGCATCACGGTCATGAAGGGCTACGCAGGCGGCCGCCTGCTCGATGCCGCGACCTCGCCGTTCGGCGTCGCGCTCACGCCGGTGCAGTGCATCCATTATGCGCTCACCCGTCCGGCGGTAGCGAGCATCATGGTCGGTTTCACCACGCCGGAGCACGTGGACGAGGCCGTGGCGTACGAGACGGCCGGGCCCGATGAGCGCGACTACGCAAGTGTGCTTGCCGGTGCGCCGCGCCACGCCTACTACGGGCAGTGCACGTACTGCGGCCACTGTGCGCCGTGTCCCAAGGGCATCGACATCCCCACGGTCAATAAGTTCTACGACCTCGCAGCCATGCAGGAGGAGGTACCGGATTCCGTGCGCGAGCACTATCGCGCGCTCGACGTGCGCGCCGACGCGTGCATCGCCTGCCATGCGTGCGAGGGCCGTTGCCCCTTCGGCGTAAAGGTGGCCGAGAAGATGGCGCAGGCGGCGGAGCTCTTCGGCTGCTGGTAGCTCGATGGGTGAGGCTAGCTCGGTTTTACCGCTCCGAGACGGCGCCGCCCTCGACGCGCCACGTGCGCGTGGTGCAGGCACGCAGAAACGCATGGTCGTGGCTTACGAGCAGCAGCGCGCCGGGGTACGCGGCAAGCGCCCGCTCGAGGGCCTCGACCGAATGAAGGTCCAAGTGATTGGTGGGCTCATCCATGATGATGAGCTCAGGCGCGCGCAGCATTCCAAGCGCTAGCATAAGTTTGCGCAGCTCGCCGGGGCTTGTTCTTCCGCCTTCGAGGATGCGGCTCGGTTCGGAGTTGAGCTGTGCCACGGTCGAGAGCACGCGTCCGCGCTCGGCGGGGGATAGCTCGGCCACGCGCCGCACAACGCGTTGCCGCTCTTCGGTTGTCAGTTCCTGCGGAATATCAAGGACGGAGAGGTCGGCGGCGATGCGAGGCTTCAGATAGCGCAGGAGCGTGCTTTTGCCCGCGCCGTTCGGCCCCACGATGCCGATATGGTCGGTGTTGCCCACGAACAGGCGCGGCACCGTGAGCACGCTGGGCCCGCAGGGTATTTCGGTCGCGTCGATGCGCAGAAGCGTCTTGCGCGGGCTCGGCCGCGCTTCGAGCCAGAGGTCGCCGTCGTAGCGCTTCTCGATGCGCGCTTGGTCGAGGCGGTCGCGCGCGGCGGCAACCCGTGCGTCCATTTGAGCGGAGAGCCTGCCCCGCGCGCCGTCCTGCCCGGTGAACTTGGCAAGGTCGATCTTACCCTTAGCGGAATGGTCCTTCGGGTCGAGGTGGCGTTTGGAGAGGCGCGCCTGCGCCCGCGCGGCTTCGTGCGCTCGGGCATCCTTTTCGGCAGCGAGGCGCGCCAACTGAGCTTTTGCCGTTTGCCGCTCTCTTTGGTTCGCCGTCCGTTCACGCTCCGCCTGCGCATGCGCTGCCGTGTAGCCGCCGGGCCGCCCAATGAGCTTGCCTGCTTCGAACGAGATGCAGCGGTCCGCGAGCGCATCGAGTAGGTCGCGGTCGTGGCTCACGAGGATACCCACGCCGGTGAAGCTGCGGAGCGCTTGGGCGAGTTCCTCGCGGGCTTCGTGATCGATATGGTTGGTCGGCTCGTCGAGCACGAGCGCGTCGGGTCGCTGCCAAAGCGCAACGGCGACCTGCAGCTTTTTGCGCTCGCCATGCGAGAGCTCGTCGAAGCGCCAGGGCATCTCGTCGTCCAGATGAAAGATCTCTCGCAACCGCCGCGCTTCGCGTCCATAGTCGAGGGCAAAGTCTGCGAGCGCGTCGGGTGGGACATCCGTTTCTTGGGGGCAGAGCACGCAGAAGAGGCCTCCCGTCACGCTGCCAGAGTCAGGCTTGAGCGCGCCAACCGCAATGCGTGCGAGCGTGGTCTTGCCGCAGCCGTTGTCGCCCAAAAGGCCGCTCCAGCCTTGTGGGAAGGTGACATTTACGTTGTTCAGGATGGGTTCCGTGGCGCCAGGATAGGTGTAGCGCACGTTCGAAAGGGTAATCTGCATTGGCATGTCTTCCTGGTAGGGCGTCGTGCTCGGTGCCATGGGACTCCTGGCGAACCGGTGTGGCCGCGGGTTGCGGCGCCACAGTGCGGCTGCCGGCTACGAGCGCCAAATGAATAAGTGGTTGAACATGTCTAGCAGATGCGCACGGTACCTCGTTCCTCCTCGCCGGACCGATGGCGTCGCCACACGCGCTGCAGGGCCTCATGCCCTACTCGGTCAACGGCGCCAGTATACGGCCCTTCCCGCTCGCGCGCAATGCCAAAACTGTCGAATGGGGGCTGCCTCCATTTGACATGCTTGTTGCCATTTTTCGATGCCGGTCCGCTGCCGCTTTTCAATAAACTTTCATGCCGAAATACGCAGTAAGAGACTGAAATCTCTTTCTTATTGCGTAATTCGGCATGAAAGTTTATATGAGAGGCTGGCCTGGCGTCACGTTGAACGCGTTTCGTCTGCCTGCGGTCTGCCGTGGCACTCGTTTGCACCGTAGCGTCCGTCCATGCCATGCGTATCAGTTTTATATTCACTTTTGCCTTGCGATTGAAAAGTTTCAAGCAGGGAGTGGCAGCGTAGAGGTGCCTAGAGCGAAGAGCTGCTTGGGCGGGTGCCGGAGCGCGATGGAGGTCTTCGCGCTTCAGGCCAAATGAAGGGGGCCGGGCGAACGGCGGGCGTGCGGCGAACTCGCCGCAGAAAGCACCTGTTAGAACCCGTTGCGGTTGGCGAAGCGCTCTGATTCGTCGTAGACGCCGTCAACGGACTCCGCCCAGGGAATGAAGTCGGGCGTGTCGACGATGATGCCGTCGGCGTCCCATGCCGCTTGGTGAGAGAGGTCCCAGGCTTCGCGCGGTTGCGGGCGCACGGGCAGGTACGGTGCCATGTAGGTGGGGTTGAGCAGGAAGAACGCTCCTCCTTCGCATCGCGCGGCAAAATCGCGGAGCGCCCTGCGCGCGGGCTTGCGGCGACCGAGCTTGTAGAGCAGGAGCGTGCGGGCAAGCAGGAACCACGGCGAATCGTCGAGCACCGCGGCGGCGCGCTCGCCGCGCTCCGCCTCGAGTTCATGGGCGAAGGCGAAAAAGCCCTCCTCATCCTCCAGGCGCGCGAGCGCCAGGAACACCGTGCCCTCGGCATGGCTCGGGTACCCCGAGGCCCGGAGCACCAGGCGCGCATAGCGCTCGGCCGCCCGGTAGCGCGCGCTCGCGAGGCACATCTGGGCGAGCGCTTCGAGCGTGTGGAGCCAACCGACGAGCGTCGGCTCCTCGACGGTCAAGACGGCTGCCGTGGTGATCGGGTCTGCGCCTTCGAGCGTGCGCTCCGCCACGAACCGTTCATCCCAAAAATGAGGCGCGTTGTCGGAGAACCCCGCTACGTTGCTCACGAGCTGCTCGTGCACGCGGTGCTCGAGCTTCATGAGCTCGCCGAGGCAGGCGTCGATGCTGATGTTCGAGAGCAAAAGCCCCACGAGGTTCGCGTCGATGCACATGCGGTCGGTTTCGGCGATCTTGAACAGGGCGAGCCGCGTCTCGTCGAAGAGCTGGGCGCGCTTGCGATCGAACTCTTCGTCGTCCGGAACGTCCTCGATGGCGCGGAGGCGCTGCATGAGGTGCTCGTGGGCATGGGCGTAGGCAACGAGAGCCTGCTCATGGGCGCTGTTGGCGTATTTCTCCATGCGCTGCGGGATGTCTTTGTGCACGAGCTCGCGCGCCGCCGCTGTAAGCTCCGGGTGCGCCGCCAGATACATGCGCTCCAGGTATGCCGAGACGTAGGTCCGCGCTTCCATCAGTTCTCGCCTCCGCCGCCCACGCCCCGCGCGCCATGTGGAGCGCGCTGGCGTTTCGCGGATTCCTGAAGGTCTCCCTCAACGAGCTCGTGCGTGGCGATCCACACTGCGAGTCCGGCGTTGTCGGGCGCACCGAGCCCCTCTTGCAGGAGCGGCGTCGCTTCGCTTATGGCGAGCACGAGTTCATCCTCGCTTCCGGGCATCACGTTAACGCGCCCGAAGACGCCGTCGGGGAACTCGGCTTGGAAGTAAAGCGCCTCGGCTGCGTGCGGGTAGGTCTGGAGTATCGAGCGCAGTGCCCGGGTCGCGCCCGCGAAGTCGAGCTCGTGGTAGGCGATGGCGAGCTCGGCAAGAAGCTCCCATGCGTCAGAGGTCTTTTCGGCAAGATGGTGCCGGCGGCGGGCGGGTGTGGGCGAGCGGTACGCCGCGGCGTGCTTCTGACGAAAGCGACGCAGGTCATCGCGGGTACATTCAAGTTTTGCCATGGCGAGCACCGCGGTCAGGCGCACATCGGCGGGATCGTCGGGCGCGAAAGCGAGGCAGTCTTCGGCAGCATCGAGCGCGAGGCGGTATTGCCCGGCCACGAGCGCGCGTGCGGCGATGGCGGCAAGCCAACGCACATAGGGCCGCTTGCCAAACCCGTTCGCGAATTCCCGCGCATAGACATCGCGGGCGGAGGAGACCATCCGCTCGAGGTCCGCCTCAACCTCAGCCCGGTGGTCGATGAGGTAGCCCACATAGGCGTCGTTCGTTTCGGCTTCCACCGCCGCGAGCATGCGCTTGGCGTCCCAGTTACCGGGGTCGAGCTCGCATGCCTCGCGTAGCTGCGCCTCGGCTTCTGCCGCCTCGCGATCGGCGGTTTCGTCGTCTTGGGCGAAGGGCAGGCGGTAGTCGATGGTCTCGGTAGCAAGGGTGACCAGGTGGAATGACCTATCGCGATCGGTGGCAACGAGGCTCGCCGGGTCGCGGTTGTACTTCTGCAGGCACGATTCGATGAACGGCGCGTTCTCGATGGGGTAGATGCGCTCGCGCTGCATCGCGCCGAGGATCAGGCGCAGGCAATCTTCTTGTATGGGGTCGTATGCCATGGGCCTCCCTCCGCGCTGTCTGAGCGCATTACCGCGTGCGCTATGGCTGCTCTCCGCGCGCCGACGTATCTCGGCGCTTCGTATGGTGAATGGAATAGGATAGCACGTACGGGTATGTTCTGCCACACGCGTGCTTGCGCGTGCGTTTGTGTGAGGGCTTTGGGGTAGTGCTCGCGTTCTCGGGCGAGTTTCGGACAACGTTTGCCTTGTCGGGCGAAGTTCGGGCACCGCCCGCGTTCTCGGGCGAGTTTCGGACATTGTGGGCGTTTTGGGGGCTCGGACAAAAAGTTGGACACCCATAGGTGTCCGGATTGGAGTCCGAGTG
>ENA-ORUM01000288-ORUM01000288.1-human-gut-metagenome-genome-assembly--contig:-NODE-288-length-70466-cov-15.848589_pt1 | contig 70466 bp, 67 predicted proteins | sample MGYA00242083_ERZ509217 | MGnify/ENA primary metagenome ERZ509217 (study PRJEB26280, sample SAMEA2338831) | human gut metagenome | biome: human gut; feature: human-associated habitat; material: faeces...
TTGGATCCTTTGGATGGGCAAGCTTAAACAGCAGGTCATAGCAAACCTTACTGTCAGGCATCTTGAGATCCTCTACATTTTGGCTGACCACTTTATTCGATGTTGGATCCGTATCCAGCCGGTCATAAATCTCTTTTAAGGAAAGATCCCTGTATTCGGATAAGCACTCTTTATAGAGATAAGCTAAGGTCTTTTTTTAAAGACAGGATCTTCTTGCACTGGGCATCATAGGATCGTTGAGGATCCTTCAATAAAGCTTCCCAAGCTTTTCATTCTTCCATTGTTTTTCACCTCTCTTTCATTACACATAGATGGAAATTAGAAACCTTCCTATTATTAGTTACGATAAAATTTCAAAAAACTATGAAAAAAGTTGAATTTTTCTGATTTTAACTAAAAATGGGATACCTTTGCATATATTACATCAAATTCAGAAATATTCTTTGATATATCAGAAGATGTACTCTGATTAATGAAACATTCTTAAACAATCTAAGAGGAATAGAACTCAAATTCATTCAAGACTTCCTAAATCAATTCACGAATCTTGCTTCTTTCATAACTTCCAAATTTTTTTGTCTGTTTTTTTGTTCTGTTAGACATTTAGACTTTGGTATGAACAGTCCTCTCATCCATTATTTAGCCTTGTATCTGATTTTTATTCGTACGCTCAAAAATAGGACATTCTCATTTCTTCATCCCTGAAATTGTCATCGGCGACTTGTGGTTTTCTACACTTGGTAACGTAATTGGCTTATCTTCAACTGAATTTACATTTTCCCTACACAATAAAAAATCCACCAAAAATACGTTTGGTGGACTCCATACATTTAAAATTTTCTATCTATTTGCTATATCTGTTTACATGATTTTGTTATTTTATTACGCTTCTTTTTTTACTTCTATCAATTTCTTTCCCGATCCCCAGGCAATCATCACGCCTAATAAAACTAATAAAATCGCAACGGTCAACTGCAATCCATCTGTTAAGAAGACAAATTCTCCTGTCACAAACAATTTCATACAAATATTGTAAATAGACATAATCAAACTGGTCATCGTAACAATCAACATTAATACCATAGGTACATACAACATAAATCCTTTATGTCCGGTAACTTTTAGGAAAACCGTCAATGTTATCAATACCATTGCCGCTAAAAACTGGTTTGCACTACCAAATAATGGCCACATATTGTTGTAGCCTCCTTTTTCAAAAGAAAAGCTTAGATTCCTTATTGTTTTTCAATAAAATCAATAGAAACATGACTTATTTCTTGTATTTTTCTTTAATTTCATTTGTCCTATATCGACTGACACAATGCACAAAATTATGTCTTAAAGCATGAAAAAGCAGGGATTACTGAATCCCTACTTCATAGCTAATACTTGTTGAACAAGCACCTCATTCGTTTTATATGTTGAAAACAAATTTAATACACTTTCTGTCGCCTCTTCTGTTGAAAGTCTGTTAATGGATTTACGAATTTTAGTCACAGCTTCCTGTTCTTCTTTTGACAATAACAGATCATCTCTTCGGGTTCCCGATTTTAATATATCAATGGCCGGGAAAATACGGCGTTCGGAAATATTTCGATTTAAAACTAACTCCATATTCCCTGTTCCTTTAAACTCCTCATAAATCACATCATCCATTTTACTTCCGGTATCCACTAAAGCCGTCGCTAAAATGGTTAAGGATCCTCCTTCTTTTTCCCGTGTATTTCTGGCAGCCCCAAAAAACTTTTTAGGAAAGTGAAGGCTGGCAGGATCCAAGCCTCCTGATAATGTCCTACCGCTAGTCTGTGAAGTAAGGTTATACGCTCTGGCAAGACGAGTAATGCTGTCTAACAAGACAACTACATCTTCTCCATGCTCCACCAGACGTTTCGCTCTTTCTAATACCATTTCCGCTACTCGCGTATGGTGCTCCGGAAGTTCATCAAACGTTGAATATATGACATCCACTCGCTCCTGTGCTTTATGCTCTTTGATAAAATCCTTAAAATCAGTAACTTCTTCCGGCCGTTCATCGATTAGAAGAATGATCATCTTCACCGTTCTTGTTCTCTTTATGATCGAATTCGCCACGCTCTTTAATAACGTGGTTTTGCCGGCTTTAGGAGAGGATACAATAAGTCCACGTTGTCCTTTTCCGATTGGTGCTAACAAATCGATGATACGCATCGCCAACCCACCATCCGGCGTTTCTAAATTAAACTTTTTATTCGCAAAAACAGGTGTCAATCTTTCGAAGCTCTTTCTTCGGAAAGCCTCTTCCACAGTATGGCCATTGATCAGATCCACACGCATCAATCCGCGATATCGTTCTGTTTCTTTTTTCTCTTTTGGCTCTCCTTCGATCACATCACCGGTACGAAGTCGCAATGATTTGATTTGTGAAGGTGAAACATATACATCGTTCTCCGTCGATAAATAATTATCTCCCCGCAAAAAGCCGAAACCATCTGGTAATACTTCTAAAATTCCTTTGACTTTTTCCATATAACCCTCTTTTCATTACAGTTTAAAAACTAGTCATTTTGCTTTATAATAACGTAAAAGGTGTGAATCGTCTATGCATTTGATGGCAAATTTTAATAAATCAACGAAGAAACTAATTCTTTTCTCCGGCCTGGTTATCTGTCTTTTCTTTTTTTTATGCATTTTTTTCATTTTTGATCAAACTCAAAAGACCGGATTTATCCAAGCCTCGCTCTTTGATTCCTCACATATGATCTACATTGATAAAAATCATGAGCAGCTTTACGGACCGCAGAAAATAGATAACGACTTTTATTATTTTAATGAGGATACAGGTTATATGCATACAGGCTTTTTAGAAACAGAAAACGGAACCTACTACTACGATGAAAACGGAAAAATGGTAACCGGTCTGCAAACGATCGATTCCGATCAATACTATTTTGATGAGAATGGATGTATGAAGGTTAGTTCCTTTCAAACCATTGAATCGGATATCTATTACTTTGATGAAAAGGGAAAAATGGTCACAGGGGACGTGACCATAAATGGTGTTACCTATGTTTTTGATGAAAACGGAAAACTACAACTAGATATTTCTTCTTTACAAACACAGATTCAATCGATCTTAAATACCTATCCGGGAAACAATGCCGTCTATTTTAAAGATCTGGATACTGATGATAGCTTTTTGATTCATGATCTGGATATGTATCCATGTTCCATCATCAAAATTTTTGTCATGGGCACTGTCTATGAACAAATTGATCAAGGGCATCTAAGCCTCGATGAATGCCACCCCTATTTAGAAGCCATGATCATAGATAGTGACAATACCTCCTACAACATCTTACTTCAAAAGTTAGGCAATGGTGATGGAGTTGCCGGTGCACATAAGGTCAATAGCTTTTGTGAAAAGCTGGGTCTTACGCGTACAGAGATTCATCATGGTCTTGTTCCCGGTGACGGCTACTTTTCCGACGGAAAGAATAATACGACTTGCCCGGAAGATGTTGCCAAATTTTTAGAGCTTCTCTATCGTTCTGATGTCGTATCGAAATCTTATTCTAAAGAGATGTTAGAACTCTTAAAACGATGTGCCGATGATACCGGAATTGTCGCAGGACTTGCAGAAGGTACAGAATGTGCACATAAATCCGGTTGGGCAGATGCCTATTATTTAGATGGCGGCATCATTTATACCGAATATAAAGACTACATACTTGTCGTATTTTCAGATAGTTCCTACCAAAAACCCGCTCAGGAAATCAGCCAATATGTATTTTCTGCCATTCAAAGCTTATACACCAAATAAGCTAACCGGTCATTCATCCTGCGGCAGTTCGATACAAAACTCTGTAGAATAGCCATTTTGCGGCTTTTCCATGACCATAATCGTTCCATGATGCAAGGCTACAATCTTCTGTGCAATAGACATTCCTAATCCATTGGCATGCAAATCATGTCTGGATTCATCACCGGTCACAAAAGGCATAAAAATGTTTTTGCGAACCTCCTCTTTCATGCCTTTGCCATTATCTGCCAAAGTCCAGATAATTTTATGTTGTTTTTGTCGCAGCTTCACAAACACAATCGTTCCTGCCGGATTATGTCTTAGACTGTTTTCTACGATATTTTCAAGAACTCTATCAAACAGCTTGGTATCGATTCTTCCATAATAAGGCTGCTCAGGGATATCGATCTCCAATTCAAATTTTTTGGCCACGATTTCTGGGTACTTTTGTGCAAAGAACTGTTTGGTATATTCACAAACATCTGTTTTCTGCGTATGAAGCTGATACGATGGATGTTCGATCATCATATAACCAAATAAAGAATCCACCAGATCATTGGCCATCAAAGAGCGTTTATGAATCGTTTGTAAGTATTTCTGTTCTTTTTCCTTTGGAACTTTATCTTCAAGTAAAGCTTCCGAAAAACCCCGAATCACGGTCAGCGGTGTTTTTAAATCATGGGATATTCCGGAAATCAGAGCATACTTTTCCTGTTGAGCCTGCAATCTTTCTTTTTTGGTTTCTTCTAAAGCTTGTATAGTATATTGAAATTCTCTGGCCGTCTGACGTAATTCCAAAGGAATTGTGCCTTCATCAAAACTAGTATTCGCATTTTCACGATATCGCACAATTGCCTTTTGAAACGGCAAAAAAGAACGTTTTACAACATATTTAAACAACAGAATCTGTACCAATACGATAAATAGAAAAATAGGAAAGGCATAAATCTGACGTTTTCCATTATCTTCTATGATTCGATGGTAGGCTGGTTCTGTCATTGTCGGCGATACAAACACCAGTACACGCTTTTCTCCGGCTGTATTGGAATAAGTATACTTTTCCACATTCATCTTTTTATCATAAATTCCCTGTAGGAAGTTTAACTCTCTTTTATTCAGACTTTTTCGGTCTGAGAACAAATTTCCTTCTACGATTTCATATTGACTGTTCAATACACAGCGATCATAGATCGTTCTCATGGAATCTTTTTCATCATACCCTTCCTGGCTGATGATATAAAAAGGTTCCTGATCCTTATTTATGATTTTAGATACGTTGAAATAGCGACTTGTCGAAAAATCATTGATAAATTCCAGATCATCATAATAGATATTCTGCAGGATCTTCTCATCCGATGCATAGACAACACTTCTATTTTTCGCATCAAATACGATAAACGCACTGTGAGGAAATTGATGAATTGGAATTTCTTCGTATCGTTCTTGTTTTAATAATTCGGTATCTTCTACCACGCTCCATAAATCAGGGAAAGCATTCAACATTCTCTGTGTTTCCATGGATTCAAAAACAGCACGATAAATCAAAAGACTGGTCGTATAAATCAATAACAAAATAGCCAATAAGCCGGTTACGCTGTACCATTTTTTAAACATCTTCATCATCGAACCTGTACCCCAGCCCACGAACTGTCTTTATATATTTTGGCTTAGAAGGATCCTCTTCGATCTTAGAACGAATACGGGAAATATGAACCATGATGGTATCTTCATCCGCCTGACAAAAATCACGGCTGATGACTTGATACAGCTGCAGCTTGGTAAAGACACGTCCCGGTGCTTTCATCATGGCAACTAAAAGCTTGAGCTCATAGGCTGTCAAAGAGATTTCTTTTCCCGCTTTTTTTAAACACATTTTTTCCGGGTCATAAACCAGATCGCCTCGTTTTAAAAAGAAAGAACTCGGCTCCTGTCCTGAAGTCGAAAAATGATAGCTTCTTCGAATCATTGCCTTAACCTGAGCTACAAGTTCTAAAGCATCAAAGGGTTTTGTCATGTACATATCGGCACCGATCCCCAATCCCAACACTTTGTCTTGATTCATGCTTTTGGCCGATAAGATTAAAATCGGTATCTTAGAAACTTCTCGAATCTTGCGAATCGTTGCATACCCGTTGAGTTCCGGCATCATCAGATCAACGATCAAAAGATCGATGTCCATCTTTTCAAACAATTCCAAGGCTTCTTTGCCATTTTGTGCCAGTACGACCTGAAAATCATCGTTTTCCAAATACAGGGAAATGAGTTCCGCAATATCCGCATCATCTTCGGCAATCATTATTTTATAAGGCATGATTTCCACCTCACTTTATTTTCTAATAGTATATCTCGATTTCTGATAAAAGCTATAGAAAAACTCGTAAAGCTACAGCCATGGCATATTCTTTTTCATGAGAAATGCTGATTTGTACATTCTCAATATTGCAGATTGGCCTTCCAATTTGATCATAGGTGATTTCTATATCTTTAAAATCGACAGGTTTATCCAATGTCTTAAAAACGGCTTCTTTTGCCGCAAAATGCCCCGCAAGAAATTCAATGGCGCGTTTTTCTTTCAAGGTTTGATATATTCGTTGTTCGTTTTCACTTAAGATTTTATGAGCTAATGAAGGTCGTATGCGTTGGATCTGTATGATATCACAACCAATGCGCATCATTTCCTATCCTCTATTGTTTTATTATAATTGACTAAAGAATCATTCCATGACTGATATTGTTCATCTTGACGATGATCCTCTAGATCATAATGTTTTTTCAAGTATTCTTCCATATATTTTGTGACCTTCATAGCCCCTTCGTAATTTAGATGATCGCCCTGGTCGCGCGTATCTTCTTTCCAGTCGATTGACAACGATTTTGTTTCTGTATTCAAATCCAAATACGGGATTTGGTTATCATCACAATAGGTTTGCACCGCATCATGACGTTTCCAGTTCCAATTTTTATAGCTTGGCGTGCTATAGATAAGAAGCTGACAGCCTTTTTCTTTACACATCTGCACGATGGAATCTAAAACCCATCGGTTGAGTACCGAAATACTTTCACCCTTTTTGTGATCATCCATGTAAGATTCTATCTTTTGCACCGGCTTAATTTCACGATTGATGCGAAACCCCTTTAAAATATTGTTGTAAGTATAATGTACATCCCCTGTCCAATCCTGTGCCTGAAGATTTTTCCACCGGTCATGATATTCAAACAAAGGGAATAGCTCTTTTATTTTCTCGACAGCAGGATCGGTCGCCAAAAAATCCCGGAAGAATGTATCTGCTTCTAAAACAACAAGCTTTGGCGATTGATTTTGCAGTGTTCTTTCCAACAAACTTTTTGTGTAATACAAAGGTTGTGCCGGTGTCGAACACAAATAACTGGTAAATCCTTCTTTTTCATACATCGCCATAGGTGAGATGGAAGAATATACCAAACTATCTCCTAAAAATAATACATCGATTGAATCTTTACGTTCGCTTAAGATACCATTAGCCGAAACATCTTTCATGCCAAATTGATCCAAATTGTCTTTTGGTTCAACAATGCGGGAACCATACCATACCAGCGTAAAAAAGATCAAAAAGAAAAGAAAGATACGGACGATTCTATTCCATTTTTCTGACATAGCTGTACTCCTTCCTTAGTAGCTTGCATACATAGGATCCACCGGAACATACCCTGTTCCATAAGCACCAAACAGGATCACCGCAAAAATCAAAGTATAGTAAAGTGTCCAGCGCAAAACAATGGGACCGGAAGCCACTTTTTTACGAATCTGTACATTCTTTTCTTTACATACACTGATCACAAATACGATCAATACAGAAACACAAACCAATAGAATATCCTGCATATCAATGTGTAATGTTGCGAGCATTTGGGCATTCAAAGATTCAAATTGAAAATCAACGAACATCTTTTTAATCATTGCCAGCGCAATACGAAGTCCATCGGCTCGGAAGATCAATTCACCGATACATACCAAAATCGTTGTTCGAATCATAGCCAAATATCGCAAAAATCCATGATTAAACTGCAGATGATACTTTCGCAGCAGCGGAAGCATTAAATTACCCATCAAAATAAAGAAAAAGTGATACAGTCCAAAAAAGATAAAGTGCCAGCCTGAGCCATGCCATAATCCATTACAGATCCAGACCGCAAACAACGCGATGGAACCAGCTACCAAAGGTGCATAGTAATACCCTAATTTTTTCTTTGTCTTTCGTGTTATTTTCTTAGCCATTTTAGACATGGAAACCGGATAAAACACATAGTCTTTAAACCATGTCCCCAAGGTAATGTGCCAGCGCTGCCAGAATTCGGCAATGCTTTTGGAAAAGAATGGCTGTCTGAAATTTTCCGGTAGATGAACACCGAAGATTTCTGCTGTACCGATCACCACATCCATGGTTCCCGAGAAATCCATATAGAGTTGAAGCGTATAGGTCACCATCGCAATACATACCATACCACCACTGTAATTTTGATAATTGGTGAACAGTTCATTGACCATTGGATTCAATCGATCGGCAATCACCAGCTTTTTAAAAACACCCCACAAGATTCGCTGTGTGCCAAATGTCAAGGATCCATATGAAATCGATTTTCCTTCCCATAAAGAATAGGCTGTTTGTTCATAGCGACAAATCGGTCCTTCCATGATTGTAGGAAAGAAAACCAGAAACAATAATAAACGAAGCGGATTGTGATCCGCTTTGATCTTTTGTCGATATACATCCACGCAATACGATACAGCCTGCAGGCTGTAAAAAGATATTCCAATCGGCAACCCTATTTTCGGCACCTGGATCAAAATCGGAATGTTAAGCCATACAAAAAGCGAGTTGATATTTCCTAAAAGGAATCCTGTGTACTTACAGAGCACAAGAATTCCAATATGCATACAAATCGCAAAAACTAAAACACCTCTTTTTTTCTTTTGTGCTTCTTTATGCGATGTACTTTGAAGATCGATATTTTCCATCCATAATCCAAAATAATGAATCATAAAGCCGGATAGAATAACAAATAAAATCAAGCTGCCACTTATGGACCAGAAAAAAATCAAACTGGCAACCAATAAAACGATCCACCTTTTCTTTACCGGAAACAGCTGATAGACAAGCATTGTTACCGGTAAAAAGAAAAAGGCAAACATCACTGTGAAATAAGATTCCAATCCTATTCCTCCTCAAGCAAACGATCGACCATGGCCTTCATCCGTTTGACTGAATTAAAATTATCCGGTGTGATCTCAACCGCCGGAATCATTAAATCGAAGGCATCTTCCAATTCCGCAACCAGGGATAAGATAGCCAGTGAGTCCAGCAAATGCCCATCGATCAAATCTTCTCTTGTGCAATCCAGATCCGGTTGGATCTCCTGTAAAATTTCTATAATTGTTTCCATGTTTTTAGCTCCTTTACTTTAGTTTTGGCGCATTGAGTAAAACGACACTCGTATGATCACGCACCATTAATTCTTCTTTTTCATTCACGATGACTACGGCCGGTAAATCCCTTGTCAAGAATAAAGACATACCCTCCGTGGGACAGTAAGCTCCTGTATTTTCAAATACAAAAAGATCTCCTATCTGCGGTTTAGGCAGACGCACCTGTTTCATCAAGATATCGTTGATCGTACATAAAGCACCACACACATTCCAGTTTTCTTCCGGCTGATCCTTTTGATTCAGAAAGCGGAAAGGTGGTTGTTTCATCGCCATGCCCTGTCCGTAATAGACAAGATGATGAATTCCCCCATCAACCAACGCATAATTTTGATTTCGATTCGTTTTGGTATCGACTACCTGTGTCACATAAAAACCACAACTAGCCGCAATGCTTCTTCCCAGCTCTAATACGATCTTTAAGTTTCCAAATCGTTTGATAGATTCGGAAAAGAACTGAAGATGTTCATTCTCTTCAAACTTCATGGAAGAGAAATAATCAACCGGGAACCCCGGACCATACTCTAATAATTCCGGTACAAAATCCATCTCTTTTAACTCTGCCAAAAATTCTTCCAGCAGATCCAATTCCTTCAATACGCGTTTTTGGGAATGTTTCTGTGTTCCTGAAAAGTACTGGATGCCTAATACATGTAAACGAGAGGATCGGCAACGAACTAAGATATCTTTTAATACATCTTTATCCAACCCAAACTGATTGCCACTGGTCAACCGTAAAAGTACCGACACATTTCTTTGATAGATATCCGCCAGTTCCTGAATCAATTTATACTGTTCAAAAGATTCAATCGTCATAATAGGAAGTTCTTCTTTAGCCCTAAAGATTTCTTCAATATCCTCTTTATTTTTATAGACCCCGGATAATACGATCTGCTGGTTGGATATCTGGAGTTTCTTACAAATATGAAATTCACCCGGTGAACAAATTTCGAAATGAGTCACTTTGTTCTCCAAAAGTTTTAATATAAAGGAATTTGCCTTTGCCGCATAGCACAGTTCGACATTTTTTGGCAGTGATGCTTTTAAATAGTTCACTCTTTTGCTTAATACATCCGCATCAAAGCCATAAAATGGTGTTCCATATTTCGATACCAGTTTTCTAATTCTTTCTTCCTGTATCATCTTCGTTTTCCTTTCGTCAGTTCAAACAATGCTTTTCGATCTGTTTTTCCATTCTTTGTCAAAGGCATGGATTCAATAAGAAAAAGCCGAGTAGGCACCATGTAAGCCGGTAAATCCTTTTTTAAACAAGTCACAAAATCTTCCTTGGAAAGCGTACCGGTATAAAATCCATACAACCGATGTTTTACATCATCAAAAAGACAGATGCACTGTTCAATTCCTTCTATGCGAAGCGCCCTTTTTTCTATTTCTTCCAATTCAATTCGATGTCCCAAATATTTGATCTGATAATCCTTTCGACCTTTAAAATAATATTCACCGGATGCATCTCGATATGCCAGATCACCAGTACGATAAATTCTTTCCTCATAGGCCTTTTGAAGTGGATTGGAGGTAAAGTGAGCCTGTGTTTGTACTTCATTTCGATAATACCCCAACGCTAAGCCTCTTCCTTTTACACACAGCTCCCCGGTCTGATTTGGTTCTATAATTTCACGATCTTGCTCATCCAATAAAAACACACCTTTGTTTTCAAAAGCCTGTCCGATCGGCATTCCCTGATCATAAGTACGATTTGGATCTAAAATATGATAGGTACAGTTACAAGTAATCTCCGTTGGTCCATACAAATTTACAAATAGTGCATCGGGCAAGGCTTTCTTCCATGATTGATAATGTTTTAGCGGCATGACCTCTCCACTAAACAGGATCTTTCGTACCGTATGGGGAACTTTATAATCCAAGCCATGGAAAGCACAGATCAGACTTAAAGCCGATACTGCCCATACCATCGTTGTAACTTCTTTATCACAAAGATAATCAATCAAAGCGGTTGGCTTGGAAAAGTAGGCTCTTGGTATGATGACCAAAGTAGCGCCGGTATATAGACAGGAATAAATATCTTTTACAGATACATCAAAGTCAAAAGGTGCCTGATTTCCAAAACGCTCATCCTCCTGTATTGAAAACGTCTTAACAAAGGATTCGATAAAATCAATCACCGATCCATGCGAAATCAATACGCCTTTAGGAACGCCGGTAGAGCCGGAAGTAAAATTCACATATAAAGGATCCGTATCGATCGTATTCTGCATCAACGTCTGAATCGATGATTCCTCTACATCAGTAGAAAGAATCGTTTCTAAGACAACGATCTTGGCTCCTTTAAAAACAAGCTTTGCCTTTTCTTCATAGGAAGCCGTTGTCAAGACGATCCTTGCCTGCAATACACTTTGTATCTGCTCTAAACGAGATTCCGGAAATTCCGGATTCAATAAAGAATAAAAGTTTTGTGCATAGGCACTTCCAAAGAAAGCATATAATGCCATAATACCTTTATCCATAAATACGATAACCGGTTCCTGTTGTATAGAATTCTGTATCAAATAACTTGCGACAGCTTTCGAATACCTTTGCAGTTGTGTATAAGTGCAATGTTTTTCTTCTTCGATCACTGCAATCTTATCCGGATATTGTCTGGCTGATCTTTCCAGCATCAACAAAACATGATTCATTCAATCACCCCTTTGTATCATCATATAGGTGGTTTCTTTACAGATACTGTAGAAAATATTAATTTTTCTTAATGTTTGTCAAAAGAAAAACATCTTTCATCAAAGAAATCTAAAAAACATCCAGCTTACTTTCTCAATTGTTATGTACAAAGAGATGCATTGATGTACATTGTCTTTTTTCGTATGTTTTGTTATGATACGAGGCAACGAGGAAAATCTATGAATAAAAACATTACAGTCACAATGATAAGTATTGGATGTATCTTCTTATGTATCGGCACCTTTTGGGATTTGGAAATTAACACTCTATTCTACGACCCCCAAAATAGGATCGGCATCTTTTTGCAGGAAGGCTGGCCCCTTTTGCTCAAATTGATATTAACGCTTTGTTTTGCGTTGCTGATAGATCAAAATCATCCTTTCTTTTCTATACCTTGGTTCATCTGTGGACTTCTCTTTTCACAGAATGTTATCACTTTAACAGAGTCTTCCTGGTTTAGCTTCATATCCATTGGAGCCATATTAACCCCTTTAGTAGTAAGCATCTTTATCTGTTACAAATTAACAACAGAACAAAAAAATAAACTTCGGCCTTATATCATAAACTATTTACAATTATTCTTTACGGTTTTAATCGTAATCACGCTCTTTAAAGTTTTATGGGGTAGGATCCGATTTAGAGATATGCAACAAGCTTCTCAGTTTTGTGTTTGGTATCTTCCCTGCCACAAAGGTGGTTTTTCTTTCCCCAGCGGCCATACAAGTTCTTTTGCCTGTTCTTTACTCTATTTATTATCAACGCCACTTGTACAAAAACATAAGCTGTCGCTCAGTATCATCGTATGCACAAGTATCTTTTTGATGATGGCTTCCAGAATCGTCATGGGCGCTCATTTTTTAAGCGATACGGCTGCCGGCATGATGATTGCCCTTGTCATCTGGGCATTCTATGATAGACGATGGAAAAACATAATAAGTAAACGAAAACACCAGTAGGATACAAAGTTACTCCTACTGGTGTTTGTTAATAACAGATTATGCAAATCTGTAAATACAAAATATTTATTGATTGAAAACACTTTGATTATGGCAAATACAAAACTACCTACTTTTCCAATGATCTAAAATTTCGCGTTTCTCTTATTAAACCAACATGTAAAAACGCTCAAAGTTCACTCTGAGCGTTCTTATCATTTCTTTGTGAGATTCTTTGATTTAGTATAACTTCGCCCCTGCCGGAATCGCATCATCCAACACTAACAAATTCAAGCGTTCTTCACCAGCTTCGTTATGTACGGCCGATATGATCATACCACAGGAATCAATTCCCATCATTTTACGTGGTGGAAGATTAGTGATTGCCACTAAAGTCTTGCCTACCAATTCTTCCGGTTCATAGTAATCATGAATACCACTTAAAATCGTTCTGTCTTCTTCGGTTCCATCATCTAAGATAAACTCTAATAATTTTTTACTCTTTGGAACCGCGCGGCATTCTTTGACTTTTACGGCTCTGAAATCTGATTTCGAGAACGTTTCAAAATCAACAAAATCTTTAAACAACGGTTCAATTTCCACTTTGGAATAATCGATGGTTGGTTTCTTGTTGACTATGCTTTTTACATCTGCAGAAGTTGATGACACAGCTTCCTGCGATTTCTTTTCTAACTTGGCACCTTTGGATTCCCCTGTTAACTTCATATGTGGGAACAATAATACTTCACGAATGGTTCTCTGATCTGTCAACAACATCACAAAGCGATCGATTCCCAGACCTACACCACCGGTTGGAGGCATACCATATTCCAAAGCTTCTACATAATCTACATCCATCTCATTGGCTTCTTCATCTCCTAAATCACGAAGTTCCAACTGTTTTTCAAATCGTTCTCTTTGATCGATCGGATCATTTAATTCCGAGAACGCATTGGCGTATTCATGACCACAAATAAACAGTTCATAACGATCTGTAAATCGAGGATCTTCATTGTTTTTCTTAGCCAGTGGAGAAATTTCAATTGGATATTCATAGACAAACGTTGGCTGCACGATCGTTTCTTCTACATATTTGTCAAAGAACAGCTGAATGATATGTCCAATCGAGTTATGAATTTTTTCCACTTCAATATCGTGTTCTTTTGCCAGCTGGCAAGCTTCTTCATAACTTGTCACCTGTTTAAAATCGATACCTGTTTTTTCTTTGATCGCATCACACATCGTAATACGTTTAAATGGCGCCTTCAAAGAAATCTCTTGACCCTGATACGTGATATCGGTTGTTCCTAACACCTTATTAGCTACATGATCAAAGAGTCCTTCAATCAGATCCATCATGCCATGTAAATCACTGTATGCGACATAGGCTTCTACCGTAGTAAATTCCGGGTTATGTGTAGCATCCATTCCCTCATTACGGAACAAACGCCCAATTTCATAGACACCTTCCAAACCACCAACGATTAGACGTTTTAAAGGAAGTTCAGTTGCGATACGTAAATAGAAAGGCATATTCAAAGTATTGTGATGCGTAACAAACGGACGAGCCGCTGCCCCACCTAAAATCGGCTGTAATACCGGTGTCTCTACTTCCATCAATCCCTGTCCATCCAAGTATTCCTGTACCGCACGAATGATTTTCGGTCTTGTGATGGCAATATGTTTAGCCTCCGGATTCATGATCAAATCCACATACCGACGACGGAAACGTTCTTCTACATCCGTCAATCCATGATATTTTTCCGGTAATGGACGTAAAGCCTTCGATAAATGCGTATAAACCTGTGCACGAACGGATAACTGTCCATGATCGGTTTTCATGATCGTACCTTCGATACCAACAATATCTCCTAAATCGTTTTTCTTGAAGATCTCATATTGTTCTTCGCCGACAACATCTTTACGAACATAGATCTGAATTTGTCCATCTACATCCTGAATGTGCATGAATCCGGCTTTTCCCTGACGACGTTTTGTCATAATACGTCCGGCAATCTTTACATGAACATCCAGTTCCTGCAATTCTTCTTTTGTCTTATCCTCATACTGTGCAATGATTTTTCCGGAAGTTGTCGTTCTTTTATACGCAGAGCCAAATGGGTCAATTCCCATATCCTTCAAATCTTGCATCTTCTGGCGACGTACTCGTTCTTGTTCTGTTAATTTTTGTTGTGCCATATTGTTCTCCTTTTCTCTACAAAATAAAAAAGCATCCATCCAAGGGACGAATGCTCGTGTTACCACCCTAATTCATTTTTCAAATCACTTTGAAAAATCTCTGCCACTGTCTATGAACAGTGCTTCCTTTAATGCAGGAAATACATGCAGCTCCAAGGTTTTATTCCTTTAAGTCCTGTGCTTTTTTTCACCATCCAAAAGCTCTCTGAAACATTTTCTTAAAGTACTCGTCCTCTTCTTAGCCTTTACGGGTTGTATCGTACTAAACGAATGTATTTTTGTCAACGTATTTCCTTTATATTTTTTTTGGTCAATCTAATGTTTTTATTTAAAATCAGTCTATCTTTCAGTTTTATGTCTGCTACTGATTCAGACATTCGATAATTTGTATACTTTAGAGTATACTACTTACGAGTATACAAATTAAAAAGACCCTCGCAAGCCTTTTTACAAACATGCCTCCAACTGTTCTAAAGTGATAGGCCCCGGGCGAAGGATCTTTAACTTTTCCTGTGTACAATCTACGATCGTGCTGGCCTGTAATGCTCTACATGTGCCTAATACAATTCCATCAATATCAGGAAGCTGTTCAAACACATCATCGCTGGTCAATGCGGTCTTAGCTCCGGATTGATTGGCACTGGTTACCAACAAGGGAGTATTTAATACATCGATTACCTTTAAGATAAAAGGTTCATCCGGAATACGGATCGCAATCGTTTCCAACCCATTGGTATATTCTGCAGGAACCTCTTCTTTGACTCTTAACACCAGTGTCAAAGCCCCCGGCAAAAAACGCTCTGCGATCTTTTTAACTCTTTTGTCAACTACAGCTACTTGTTCCATATGCTCTATGGAAGATACCATCATCGGAATCGGTTTGGCTTCCGGTCTGTGCTTTGCGTTTTTCAGTCGCTGCAAATCCTTTAAATCTCCATACATCACGCCCACTCCATAAACTGTATCTGTCGGCAAGGCAATAATTTTGTGATTCTGCAGTGCATCGGCAACCGCATTTATTTCTTCTTTACTATACGTTTTCATAGCTCTATTATAGGTTTATGTTAAAATAGATACAAGAGAAAGGATGGTTTCATGTATGAACATACGATTTGTGCCATTTCTACCGCTTTACAGGATGGCGCTATTTCTATTATCCGAATCAGCGGAGAACAAGCCATACCCATCACAAATAAAATTTTTACCAAAGATCTAAGCGATGTACCAAGCCATACCATCCATTACGGAAATATCTTGGATGAAGCCGGCAAACCAGTGGATGAAGTCCTTGTTTCTGTTTTTCGGGCCCCTAAAACTTATACACGCGAAGATATCGTAGAAATCAACTGCCATGGTGGCGTGTTTATTACACGAAAGGTTTTATCGATCGTTTTAAGCCAGGGAGCTGTATTAGCTAAACCCGGAGAATTCACTCAACGCGCCTTTTATCATGGAAGGATCGACCTGTCACAGGCAGAAGCTGTGCAAGATATGATTGATGCCAGCAACGATACGGCTGCCAGTTTGGCTATCCAGGGAATCCGAGGAAGCGTCAAAAAATTGCTTCAACCTCTTATTGACGAGCTATTAGACATTATTGCACAAATCGAAGTCAACATTGATTATCCGGAATATGAAGATATCAAACAACTGACTACACAGGAACTTTTACCTAAAACCAACGACTGGCTTAGTAAAATCGATCAAATATTAAAACGCGTTCAAACCGGACAGTTATTAAAAAAGGGAATTGATACAGTGATCATCGGACGGCCAAACGTGGGTAAAAGTTCTCTACTCAATGCTTTGTTGGAAGAAGATAAAGCCATTGTAACTGATATTGCCGGCACGACCCGAGATATAGTAGAAGGACAGATTCATATCGGTTCCGTGCAGTTAAACTTAATCGACACAGCCGGAATTCGTAAAGCAAGCGATAAGATTGAACAGATTGGTATTGAAAAAAGCCAGCAGATGTTACAGAAGGCACAGCTTGTTTTACTTGTTTTAGATGGAAGCAGTCCTTTAACAAAAGAAGATCAAATTCTCTTAGAACAAACAAAGGATAAACGACGTCTCATCCTTTTTAATAAAGAAGATTTGCAACATCAAGATAAAGAGGGAATTTGGATCTCTGCCAAAAATCATCAAATACAACCTCTTCTAGATGCTTTAGAGAACATGTATAAACAAGATCTTCTCAAGGAAGAACCTGTTTTATCGAACGAACGACAAATTGGTTTATTAAACCTTGCCAAACAAGATATGCTTCGCGCAAAGCAGGCAATGGAAATGATGATGGAACCCGATCTTGTGGAAATAGATATTCAGGAAGCACATAACCATTTAAAAGAAATTCTTGGAGAAGTCTATAGAGAAGATTTACTAGATACGTTATTTTCAAAATTCTGTTTAGGAAAGTAGGTGCATAATGGAAACTTTAATTGAACAACTGCACGAATGGCTGATTCAGATTGCCTATTTGACCGTTTATTTTTTAGAAGCTCTTTCCCTGGCAAGTGTCATCTACAGTACGTTTCATTCTTTGCTTGCTACATTTCGTAAAGATAAAAACAGTAAAAAGCCGTTATTACGCGGTTTAAGTATTGCCTTGACCTTCAAGCTGGCCGCTGAAATTGTACGGACAATCACGGTAAGAAGTCTTGCGGAAATCCTGCAGATCGGCGCTTTGATACTAGTCAAAGCGGCCATCACCTTCTTGATCCATTGGGAATGGAAAAGCAGTGATGTTATGCATAAAGACGTAGATGAATTTGAGTAGGTGTTGCCATGATTTATTTAAAGATGGGCTTGGCAATCCTTTGCCTTTTGTTGGTCGTAGATCTTTTTCTGTTGATTCATCGCTGGTTTCCGCAGTTTCCTTCATGGGCTTTATGGGGATTATTGTTATTATTTGTGCTGCCCTGTATCACTTTTAATACGATCTTCCCTATCTTTTATTTACATCTCTTGTTTTGTCTTCTAATCACGCAGCTTATCTGTTTGATCTTTCATCAGGATGTAAAAGGATGGATCTTCTTTATTCCTTTTTTGTTGGCAATAACAATCTGCATTTACGGCATCTTCAATATGAAGAATATTGAAAAAACAACGTATGATCTTCAAACATCAAAAAACATTCCTGATACCAAAATCGTCATGATCAGCGATTTACATTATCCAAATGTCATGACGGAAGAAGAGTTAAGTAGCATCGTAAAAGATCTTCAAAAAGAAAAGCCTTCTTTTTATATTCTTAACGGAGATATCGTTGATGAGTTCACAACCGTTGATCAAATGAAAACGGTATTTCAGACACTGGGCAAACTGACAAAAACTGCTGATGTCTATTATGTTTTTGGCAATCATGATAACCAACATTACGCAAATGATCCCGTTTTTTCCAAAGAAACATTAAAAGAAGTGATCGAATCCAATGGTATCACCGTCTTACAGGATGATATCCTGCATTTTGGAAACATCACCTTAATCGGCAGAGAAGACTTGGAAGAAAATAGACGATCCCTGCATAGCCTTATGAAAACATGTGACTTAGATTCGTATATCGTTGTTTTTGATCATCAACCCAGCGATCTAAAACTCTGTAAAGAACTCGGGGTCGATCTTCAGTTAAGCGGACATACACATAGCGGTCAAATTTTCCCAGTAGGCTCTTTGGCAAATTCTTTAGGAATTTTTGAACACGGTTATGGCATGATAAAAAAAGGAAACTTTACACAAATCACAACATCCGGTATTCATGGTTGGGGATTTCCAACCCGTACGGAGGGGATCAGTGAATATGTCTCCATTTCTATTACTTCGAATTAAACCATTTTAAGACTTCACCGACAAAATACAAAGAACCACACACTAAAGCTCTTTGATGTGTCATTTGAAGTCTTTTTTCCATTTCTTCCATAGATAGTACCTCAAATCCCAATGTTTCCAGAGGATAAAGTCTGTCCGATGAAAAGTTGACCAGGTGAATCTGTCCTTGAAGACTCGTTAAAACATCTAACATGTGCTTTGCATCTTTTTCCTTTAAAACCGAAAAATAGATATCCCCCTGCCAAGTTTTTATGGAGGTTACCAATGCATTGATACCATCCAGATTATGAGCACCATCCACCACCAGCAACGGCCTTTTTCTTAATATCATACAGCGTCCCAAAAAAACAAAATGATCAATAGCATTTTGAAGCGTATTATAACGCAGGCGAAAACCTAAATGATACAATGTATCGCAGGCCAGTATAAAATTTTTCATCTGGTAAAAAGGCTGATCAAAAACAAGGATGCCATCCATCGAGTCGATCCAATATTTTTTTCCTACTTTTTTATATTCTGGTAGATAAGAATAATAAAATGGTATTCTTTTGGCTCGTACATTTTGTTCAATAACTTGTTGCGCCTGTGGCTTATCTTCCCCACAAACAGCTAATACCCCTGGCTTGAAGACACCACTCTTTTCCTGCGCAATCTTTTCTATTGTATCCCCCAAGATTTCAGTATGTTCTAAACCAACATTGGTCAATACTGTCACATCATAATCTAAAGCTGTGGTCGCATCCAGTCTTCCACCTAAACCCACTTCTATGATGGCATAATCAACTCTCTTTTCTAAAAAATAAGCAATGGCCAAAAACAAATCCATTTCAAACATGGTCATTTGATGTTCTATAAAGACATTTTGATATTGATCAAACAAACGCTCTAAATCCGAATCAGAGATCATTGTTTCATTGATTTGTATTCTTTCATTATGAACGATTAAATGCGGAGATGTAAAAACACCAACTTGATAGCCCAGTTCTTCCAGCATCAAAGCCATCCAATGACATGTACTGCCCTTTCCGTTTGTACCAGCTACCTGAATTTTTTTGAGTTTCTTATGGTATGGTAAATACCGATCCATAATTTCTCGGTAATCAACCAAATCCATATTTTTACTTTTCTTAGATTCCATCCATGAAATTTTTTCCTGTAGATTCATGATTAGTATTATAATAGACTTCGTACAAATAATCCATGGAGGTTTACAATGAACTTTAATAATGACTGGCAAGAACTTTTTGATACAGAGATTCAAAAAGAATATTTGAATAAAATTAATTATTTTTTAGCTCGTGAATATAAGACCAAAAAGATCTATCCACCAAAAGAAAAAATCTTCAACGCTTTTTTAACAACATCTTTAAAAGATACAAAGGTTGTTATTCTGGGGCAAGATCCATATCATCAACCCGGACAGGCACAAGGTTTTGCGTTCAGTGTAGCACCCAACGTTAAAATTCCTCCTTCATTAGTTAACATTTACAAAGAGATTGAGGATGAATATCATGTTAAACTGCATCGTAATGGTGATTTAACAGATTGGGCTAAACAAGGAGTCTTATTATTGAATCCTATTTTGACCGTAGAAGATTCAAAACCTCTTTCCCATCAAAATATTGGCTGGCAAAATTTTACGGATGCTGCCATACAGCGCATCAATGAAAAAGAAGACGCAGTGGTCTTCTTATTGTGGGGATCTAAAGCAGGCGCAGTTCGTCGTTTTTTGAATAACCCAAATCATTTGGTCCTGACAAGTTCTCATCCAAGTCCATTAAGCGCTTATCGTGGATTCTTTGGCAATGGGCATTTTAAAAAATGCAACGAATTTCTCGTTGCACATGGTAAAGAACCGATTCACTGGTTTTAAATAAATTTCATCACAAAAATTAAGACAAAGAGTTATCATTTTAACTAATTATGCTAATGATAACTCTTTATTCTTAAACAATATGAAAAAACACTTTCATGCAGCTTCAAAAAAGGAGTAGATATCCTATACCTATCTACTCTCATAAAAATCCTTCTATTCTTTTTCCAATGCCTTCAAAAAGCTTTCTAAAAATGGGGTTCCATCTTTATGTAAACCATATTCCCCCATGCGTATGCTTGGCTTTTTCTCTCCATGAAAATCACTGCCACAAGTAATTAACAAATTATGTTCTCTGGCAAATTGTTCATAGTATTCATTATGATAATCTTGATGATAGTTGCTGTAAGCTTCTAATCCATCAATACCACAGTCTAAAGCATACTGCAGACGTTCTTCCTGTTTATAAAATGTCTGATAAGGATGTGCAATGATCGCCAAGCCATTCGCTTCATGAATCTTTTGTATCGTTTCTTTAAAATCCGGATTATATGCTTTTACATAAAGATCGCTGCCTGGCATACATTTGTCCCAAAAGAAATTGACCGGTGCCGGATCACTGCGCTTGCCACCGGGAATATAATCTTTAAAATCTTCGATATTCTGATAACGAGGATCCTGGAAGAGTCTTGTCATCATAATAAACCATGGATTGGTTCCATTGGCATCTCTGACTACCTTTTCTTCATCGATTTCTACTCCATATTTTTGCCGAAGTTTTTCAACTCTTTGATGAAATACACCATCATTCTTTTTTTGTATGTTTTCCTGTAACGTCTGAAAATAAGGATCATCCAAATTGATTCCATATCCTAATACATGTACATCATAATCTCCTAATAAGGTAGAACATTCGATGGCCGGTATGATTTGTATTCCTTCTTTTTTCCCTTCCACCATCATATCCGGAACACCTTTAACAGTATCGTGATCACTCAATGCCGCTACTTGAATGTCCGCCTTTTTTAACATCTGCACAAGCTCAGCCGGTGTAAATTGTCCATCACCACTTTGATTCGAATGCATATGTAAATCAAAATGAATCATCTCTTTCATCCCTTTCCTTCATTCTTTTCTATAATTTATGAAATGTCGCATATTCTATAAATCAAAGGCTTTCCCCAATACTTGAATGGCTTTTTCCTTATCTTGTGCGTCAATTGTCAATGAAATGGAGATTTCACTGGAAGTAATCATATAATAAGGAATATTGTTTTCACGTAATGTATTTAATACTTTCGAAGCAATTCCACTATGCGTTGATATTCCCAAGCCTACCAAGGAAAGCTTAATAAATCCGAGCATACGGGTAATTGGGTAATTCTGTCCTACTTTATCCATATTTTCCATGATCATACGACTTTGTTCTTCTGTACAATAGAAAGAGAAATTCGCCTTTCCTTCATCATCCAACTGCTGCGAAATTGTATCCAGGTTGATGTTTAGATCCGCAATCATTTGGAAAAGCTTTCCTAAAAAGACACCATCATTTTCAATGTGGCTGATACGCATGATCGCATAATCATCTTTTACACTTAAGCCTGTAATGGGCATATCTTCCAATTGTTTTGTATGTTCCATGATCCATGTTCCTCTCTTTTTTGAACCTTCCAATGCCTTTCCAAGATACAGCGGCACTTGATATTTACTGGCCAATTCTACACTGCGAGTTTCTAAGACGCCAGATCCGAGACAGGCCATCTGCATCATTTCCTGATAATTGACTTCTTTTAATCGTTTTGCCTTTGGATAGAGTCGCGGATCGATCGTATAAATGCCATTGACATCCGTATAGATATGACAAGCCCATCCTAATTTAGCGGCCAACGCTACTGCTGTAGTATCGCTGCCGCCTCTTCCCAATGTCGTAATTTCGCCATGTTCTGTAGCCCCTTGAAAACCGGCTACGACAACCACTTTTCCTTGTTCTAAATGCTTTTTAACATTGGTTAGATCAATATCCTTGATACGTGCGTGTGCATGATGATGACTGGTAATAAAACCACATTGATAGCCGGTCAGTGAAACAGCCGGTATGCCCAATGCATCAATAGCCATTGCCAATAAGGTAATTGTTCTTTGTTCACCTGTTGACAATAAAGAATCCAGCTCTCTTGTATTGATATGATCAGAAACCTGACTAGCCAGATTGATCAATTTATTGGTCATGCCACCCATGGCACTGGCGACAACAATCAAAGTATGTCCCGCTTCGCGCATCTCTTTTACATGCTTGGCAATCGCTTGTATTTGTTCTATGGAACCCACGCTTGTTCCACCATATTTCTCCACAATATTCATAAGCAACACCCTTCAAAACGGATTTATTTTATCACTAGAAAAAAGAATGCACAATGAAATCATGCATTCTCCATTATGACTTTCTTAGAAAGTCCGGAAAGCTTTTTAATTCATTGGAAGATTTTCTGTATTATCTATACATACATCAATTCAAAGTTCAGACTTTTTTGAAATTTGATCCGACTTTTTTTGGAAAAAATTTTATTTTTCGTTCATTTTTTCTTATGATATTACCAAGAAACAGGAGTACTTATGGACACAAAATATATTTTTGCGGATGCACTAAAAACATGTATGAAGAAATCACCCTATGAAAAGATTACTGTAAAAGATATTACAGATACTTGTAATCTATCTCGTCAGACATTTTACCGACATTTTTTAGATAAACAAGATTTGGTTAACTGGTATTTTGATAAGATCCTACAAGAATCTTTTCAACATATGGGAGAAGGAAAGACGATTTATGAAGCTTTGTTTAAGAAGTTTACTTTTATCCTTCAGGAAAAATTGTTTTTTAGAGCCGCTTTTCAAAACGATGATCAAAATAATTTAAGAGATCATGATTTTGAACTGATTTTATCTTTTTACACAGATCGGATCCAGAGTAAAACAGGGATGCCTTTATCTTCTATTTTAAAGTTTCAATTGGAAATGTATTGTCAGTCTTCTATATACATGACGGTAAAATGGTTATTGGAAGATACACCAATTTCTCCGGATGCACTGGCAAGCCAGCTATGTGATGCGATGCCACCGGAAGTCAAGAAAGCTTTTGTTTCCATTGATTTATTATAATGTGACACTTTCCTCATTCTGTAACTTATCTTTTTGAACATAAATCGTTACAATTGAATTGATAAAGCGCTTACAGAAAAGGAGAAAAACACTATGTCAAATCGAATTATGTTAAATGAAACATCGTATCATGGTTCTGGTGCCATCCAGGAAATTGCCAATGAAGCCAAGGCAAGAGCTTTTAAAAAAGCTTTGGTCTGCTCCGATCCGGACTTGATTCAATTCAAAGTCACAGAAAAAGTTACCAATGTATTGGATGAAGCAGGATTGGAATATGAAATCTTTTCAGATATCAAACCGAATCCAACGATTGAAAATGTACAAAACGGTGTAAAAGCTTTTAAAGAAGCTAACGCCGATTACATCATTGCCATTGGTGGAGGTTCTTCTATGGATACATCTAAAGCCATTGGAATCATCATTGCCAACCCGGAATTTGAAGATGTACGAAGCTTAGAAGGAACTGCTGCCACTACTAAACCTTGTGTTCCTATTATCGCCGTTCCGACAACAGCCGGAACCGCTGCCGAAGTTACCATCAATTATGTTATTACCGATGTAGAAAGAAAAAGAAAATTCGTTTGTGTAGATCCACACGATATGCCGGTCATTGCCGTTGTAGATCCTGATATGATGTCTACAATGCCTAAAGGTCTAACCGCTTCTACAGGTATGGATGCATTGACGCATGCGATTGAAGGTTACACGACAAAAGCTGCCTGGGAAATGACAGATATGTTCCATTTAAAGGCCATTGAAATCATCAGCCGTTCTTTACGCAGTGCGGTAGCCAATGAAAAAGAAGGACGTGAAGGTATGGCTTTAGGCCAGTATATCGCCGGTATGGGATTCTCAAACGTTGGACTAGGAATTGCCCACTCTATGGCTCATACGCTGGGTGCAGTTTATGATACACCACATGGTGTTGCCTGTGCAATGATGCTGCCGATCGTTATGGAATATAATGCCGATTGTACACAAGAAAAGTATCGTGAAATTGCTCGTGCCATGGGTGTTAAAAATGTCGATTCCATGACACAGGATGAATATCGTAAAGCAGCCGTGGATGCGGTACGTCAGTTATCACAGGATGTAGGCATTCCACAAAAACTGGAAGCTTTAAAAGAAGAAGATCTTGATTTCCTTGCCCAATCGGCTTATGCCGATGCCTGTGCTCCGGGCAATCCAAAAGATGCCAGCATTGAAGATCTAAAAGCGTTATTTAGAAAATTAATGTAATCTCTATAGACAAAAGTGCATCCAAACGCCGGATGCACTTTTGTTGTAATATCTATTTGTATAACTTTTTCCCCAAAGAAAAATTAAACCGGGCAATCTGTTCTTTTCCTGTTTCGATGGCAACTTTTGCCAGTTCTTTTACATTTTTGACAAATGCCCGAGTCAGATTGATCTCAACCAACATGCCTAAATTCACACCGCCAACGACTTCTTATTTTTGATAAGAAATGCCTATTTTTACTGCTGTTTTAAAAGGAATACCTCCGATAAGATCACATAAAACAAGGATTTCATCACACGTTTTAAGAACATTGAGTGCATCTATCATCTTATTAAATATATCCTCTAGAAAATCACTTTCTCTATAATCAATCGGTACATAATTTTCAGGCACGCCAACAATTTGTCTTAAACTGTTTGTTAAGCCAGTTGCGAAAATCCCGTGACCTGTTACAATCAATCCAATCTTTTTTTCTTTTGTTTTCATTCCACTTTATCAGTTGGCTGAATCGCATCATAGCCCGTTTCTTTTGTACGAATACGATATGCGGATCGAATTTCATAACTAAATATTTTTCCATCCCCTATTTCTCCGGTATAGGCTGCTTTTGAAATCGCATCAATGATCTTCTTTTCCCATTCCGGAGACGATACAACAATTTCAAATTTAATTTTCGGCTGCATCTGCAGATCTACTTTAACCCCTCTAACTACTTCATTGTATCCTTTTTGAATACCACAGCCCATCACCTGATAAACCGTTAACCCCCTGACTTCTATTTCATTTAAAGCCGTTTTGACATCTTCAAAGGCTTCCTCTCTTACGATTGCTTCTATTTTGATCAACATATCGATTCTCCTTAATCAAATCCATTGAAACTCGGATAAGCTTGTTCTCCATGCATTGAAGCATCCATACCTATGGCTTCTTGTTTAGCTGTGGCTCGAAGTGGCACAAAGCATTTTACGATAAAACCACAAATCAAAGTCCCTGCTACAGCAATCAGGATCGTTATCACGATACCCTCCAGCTGAGCTGCAAAGAGCTCTGTTTGTCCAAAAAATAAACCGTTCCACTGTGCGACATCATTGATGCTTGTCATACCAAATAAACCGGTAGCAATACCGCCCCAAATACCGCCTAAGCCATGACAGCCAAACGCATCCAGCGAATCATCAATCTTACATTTTGATTTAACCAGCTTGACCCCAAAATAACAGATAGGACTTACGAATGCACCAATGATGAAAGAAGCCCAAATCGGAACAAAGCCGGCTCCCGGTGTAATGGCAACAAGTCCGACCACAAGACCGGTAGAGGCTCCAACCAAAGTCGGTTTTCCATCTACGATCACATCAATCAACATCCACGACAACAAAGCACTCGCCGAAGCAATGGCACTGTTCATAAAGGCATGGGCCGCTAAACCATTGGCTCCTAGTGCACTTCCGGCATTAAAGCCATACCAGCCAAACCATAATAAAGTCGCGCCTAATACCACAAAAGGGATATTGTGTACACGATAAGCCACCTGATCATACCCTTTTCGCTTTCCAAGCCATATGGCCAATACGAAGGCTGTAATACCTGAACTGATATGCACAACATTTCCGCCGGCAAAATCAACAGAACCTAAGGAAGCAATAAATCCATTTTCAACCCAAACCATATGAGCCAGTGGATAATACACAAGCAATGACCATAAAGCTACAAAAAGAAACAATGCCTTAAAGTTCATCCTTCCTACTAACGCTCCGGTAAATAATGAACCCCCGGCCTAGTCGGGGGGTTCATATGCGGGCATAGCCCTGCTTTCAGAGCTGCGCTTTACAGCGCTGCGTGGTCTGTGACTTGCATTATTTCTGTTTTCCTGTAAACGGATCTTCGAATTCCAAAGTCAGTTGCTCGGCTATTTTATCCTCTTTCAGCTGATTTCTTATATACTCCTCTATCTTTTTTGTGTTTTTCCCTACCGTATCTACATAATAGCCTCGACACCAGAGCTTCGATACTTGAATCTGGCATTCGCCCATTTCTCATAGATCATCTGACTACTCTTCCCTTTCAGATATCTCATAAATCCAGATACACTCATCTTTGGTGGTATTTCCAAAAGAATATGTACATGATCCACGCACACTTCGGCTTCGAGAATATTGACTCCTTTCCACTCACATAACTGTCTTAATATTTGACCGATTTAGAGCCTCCTTGCATCATAAAATGCTTTCCTGCGATATTTGGGTGCAAATACCACATGATACTCACCATTCCATTTCGTATGTGATAAACTGTGTAAGTCATCGGTATACTGTGACATAAAAAGACCTCCTTACATCTTTCGTTGTAGTTTGCAGACCACATACGAATTATAATGCAAGGAGGCTCTTTTTTTCATGATCTCTTCGCTAAAGCCTAAGCGGACCCCTAGACTATCTAGGGGTTTTACTAGCCAAAAAAAGGAATCACACTTGGATTCCTTACAAATATTCTTTTATTGTTTCAATCACTTCCTGGGTATGAGCTGCTATGTATAGATTGGGCTCACAACTGAAATAATCTTTTTTACACCAGGATATCCCCTGACATTCCTTTAAGAATACATCCGCTGCCGCATAGTCCCAACATTTAGCCTGCTCCGTCAGATAAAAATCTGTTTTCCCTAAAGCTGTCGAAATCACCGATAAGCTGCAACAACCACGGGAACGATGTCCTCTTGTCTGTTGAAATAAATCAATCAACTTTGGAAATACCAACAATGTATTTAAGCTGGCTTCCCATACGCATTGTGATAATGGTCTTTTTGGCAGTTCTTTTTCTACCTTCTCATTATTTATAAAAGCACCTTTTCCTTTATAGGCCCAATACATCGTATCTTCTGCCACATCATATACGATTCCTAAGATTGGTTGTTTATCTTTTACATACGCTAAGCATATCGCATACCCTTCCTGCGCATTGATGAAGTTGGTTGTACCATCAATAGGATCAATAATCCACATGGAATCACTGATGACTTGATTTCCTTCTTCTCCAATGAAAGTACATCCCGGTGTAAATGTTTGTAATACTTCTCTTAATTTCTTTTCGGTATTCTTGTCCATGTCGGTCACAAGATCCTGAATTCCATTTTTTGATTGTACTTGTAATTCTTTGTCCTGTTTTAAAGGTTCTCCGATTTCTCGAACTTTCTGTAAGAGTTCTCTTATTTCTTTTGTATCCATAACGTTAGTCTCCTTATGCACATTGTAGTCCAAATATTTGTTTTTTACACAATCTTTTCCAGTGATATGATAAGATGACGATATAAAAAGATTTAGAAAAGAGGCAGCTATGACATTAGAAAAACGCATACAGGCTTGTAAGCACTTAACACCGGCAGAAACCGAAATAGGATACTATATTCTAACGCATGCGCAGGATGTGATCCACATGTCACTACAAGATCTCTGCAACGCTCTTTACTTTTCCAAGTCTGCCATTCATCGTTTTTGTAAAAAGATCGGATGTACGGGTTTTAATGATGTCAAAGTGCAACTTTCTCAGGATCTCTCAAACAATAAGCTGACACAACATGATATCGATGTAAATTATCCGTTCACCAAATCCGATGCACCTATGGATATTGCCGAAAAACTTGCCAAGCTCTATGAAACAAGTGTGCGTGATACAATGGCTTGTCTGGAGCCTTCCATTCTACAGGATGTGGCTTCTGTATTATTTCACGCAAAGAAAATCGATATTTATACACATGCGCATAATATGCATGTTGCCAAAAACTTTCAAGATCAGATGATCACGATTGGAAAGGAAGTAAACTGTCCTGTATCTTTTTATGAACAGCGTTTATATGCTCTGGCATCTGATAAAAGTCATGTAGCTTTGATTTTATCCTATTCCGGAAAAGCATCTTTTATTCTTCCGATACTTAAAAAATTAGATGAAAAACAAGTTCCTGTTATCTTGATTTCTCGTATCGGATGTAACAGCTATCCTCAGTATGTGAAATATCATCTGGCTTTAAGTGATACAGAAAAGCTGCAGGATCGTATATCGCAATATGCCAGTCATATTGCCTTACAATATATAATGGATATCCTTTTTGGATGTATTTATAATTTAGATCGAGAACGTAGTCATAACTACGTGTGGCAAGCTATGGATTTTATGGATGATCGTTTAGACTAAAAGTTTCAGAAAGTTCCAATTTTTCTGACACTTTTTTATTATTTTAGGGAAAAAATATCTACTCTTCTCTCGTCTATTGTTCTTATTTTGTAATGGATATATATTGAACTCGCAAGGAGGACTAGAGAATGAAAAAGGGATTAAAGATTGTAACAATTGGTGGCGGCAGCAGTTATACACCGGAATTGATGGAAGGATTTGTTCGACGATATAACGAACTTCCGATTCGTGAAATTTGGTTGGTGGATGTAGAAAATGGACAGGAGAAAGTCAATATTGATGCCGATATGGCAAGACGTATGTGGAAAGCAGCCGGTCATGATGTACAAATCCATGTCAGTATGGATCGAAAAGAAGCCTTAAAAGATGCGGATTTTGTGACAACACAATTTCGTGTAGGATTTCTGGAAGCTCGCATTAAAGATGAGAGAATTCCTTTATCTTATGGCATGTTAGGACAGGAAACCAATGGAGCCGGCGGTATTTTCAAAGCTTTCCGAACGATTCCTGTCATTCTGGATATTGTCAAAGATATGAAAGAAGTATGTCCAAACGCCTGGCTAATCAATTTTACCAATCCAAGCGGCATGGTGACAGAAGCTGTCATCAAATATGGAAAGTGGAATAAATGTATCGGTCTTTGTAACGTACCTGTTATTGCGATGATGAAAGAACCGGAAGCCATTGGCTATGACCCAAAAGATCTGACATATCAGTTTGCCGGAATCAATCATTTTCACTGGCATAAAGTTTATGATAAACAGGGGAATGACTTAACACAGAAAGTCATCGATGCTTTATTTGAAGGAAAAGATATTGGTTTACCGGCCAATATCAACAATGTGCCTTTCTTTAGAGCACAAATCGAACAAATGAAGATGATTCCATGTGGCTATCATCGTTATTATTATCGCCAGGAAGAAATGTTAAAGCATAGTTTGGAGGAATATGAAACGATCGGTACTCGCGGCCAGCAGGTAAAGCATACCGAAGAAAAACTGTTCGAGCTTTATAAAAACAAAGAGCTGGATCATAAACCTGAAGAACTCAGCATGCGAGGTGGAGCATATTACAGTGATGCTGCCTGTGAATGCATCAATGCCATCTACAACAACAAAAAGATTCATATGGTCGTAAGCACGCAAAATAAAGGCGCCATTCCGGAACTGCCGGTAGATTCCATCGTAGAAGTCAGCTCAATCATCGATGGCAAAGGGGCCACACCAATCGTCTGGGGCAAGTTTCCAAGCGCGCAAAGAGGATGGCTACAGTGCATGAAGGCCATGGAAGAATGTACGATCAACGCGGCCATTACCGGAAATTATGGAATGGCTATGGAAGCTTTTGCACTAAATCCTCTGATTCCATCCGGAGAAAGTGCCAAACAAGTCTTAGACCAGCTTCTTTTAGCCCATGAAGCTTATTTATCTCAATTCGCATCAACGATTCAGCACTTAAAAGAAGAAAACGTACAAATTAAAGATCCCGTTGTCCAGGAACTGATGAAAGAAGGAAAATAAGATGAACTTACAAGAATGGATCGATCACTATTATCTGGAAGAACACTATAACTGCAGCGAAACGATCATTCGTGCTGCCAATCAATACTATCATCTTGGTTTAGATGAAGAATCCATGAAACTATTATCTTGTTTTGGAAGTGGTATGTACACCGGATTAACTTGCGGCGCCTTAATTGGCTGCACTGCCGTTTTATCCTAGCTTCTCATTCAGACAAAAGCACATGATCAGCTGGATACCTTTAGGCCAATCATCCAGGCTTGTGTTCGTAACTTTAAAGAAGAGCTTCACGATACGGAATGTAGAAACATACGCAAAACATGGTATGATCCTAAACTTCATTGCGTACATACTGTACAGGCAGCCGGAAACGCATTAGCGAAAACAATAATCGAATCACAGTTGATCTAAGCAGTTAAAAAAACTGCTTTTTTTATCTTTCAAGCTATTCAAAGACGATTCATCCAAAATCATGATAAAATAAAGGAATCGAGGTGATTCAATGGTCTTAATCACAGAAGAGAATCTAAAAATCATGAATTCTCGCACTTTAGCCCTTGCCAGACGATATTTAAAACAAGGATGTTTAAAACGAATCGTCGTCAATGAATTAGAAAAAAATGCCATCTATAAAGTTGAGGGAACAATACAAGTCAGTTCTTATGAAAATATCTGCCACTTTTTTATCAATGTTCCTTTACATTCCGTATATTCTACACATTGCGAATGCCCATGGTATTTTGATGATGAACATATTTGTGCCCATATCGGTATGTTGATGATCTATCTGACAAAAGTAGATATCCAGAATTTTCCTTATACTTCACAAAAAGAAGCATCTCCTTATTCTCTTTATAATGAAGATTATCTGGCTCGTCGTCAAAGAATTGAAGAGGAACTTAAAAGAATTCAAATGGAAGAATCGTATCAGAAAACACGGGATCTCATCCTCCAACAAAAAGACAATCAGGATCATCTGGTCCAACTGGAGCTACAGACGCAACAATACGATATTCTTCCGGTATTTTCTTTTCTTGATTTTGATGCGTTTTTATTGAGTTTTACCGTCGGTGCACAAAAACAATATACGATCAAAAACATCCCCGATTTTCTGCATTGGATCGACAATGAACAATATCACAGATACGGCAAACAACTAGGCTTCATTCATACACGCAACGTCTTTACACAACAGGCACAAAAATACATCGAATTCATGCGCATGGCTTATGCGACACCGGATTACGATCGATACTATTATCGTTATAATAATTCACGTTTTATCCGTATCCATTCTTTGTTGCCGGCTTTTTATGCAGCGTTTAAAGATGATCCAAATGTTCCAATTCGAGAAGAATCTTTTGTGATGCCGATCCACATTAAAAAAGAAGCTAAGCATTACACAATTTCTTTAGTATGGGATAAAGAAGAACACATTTTGACCAATGATCATCAAATGTTTGCTTTACAGGACAACCCTTTTGAAATCATTCATTATGCGATCCGTCCGCAGTCCTCTATTGCCACATTATTCAGTGCTTTATCAGAAAATCCTCTTCATATTCCGTTTGATGAATACGATGACTTTGAACGCTATATTTTAGATCCAGCCAGAGAGTATTTACAGATCACAGAGGGACAAGAATTACTGCCGGCATCCAATGCCCTTCACATCCATCATCCCATCGTCTATGGCGACATGGATGAAAATGAAACTGTTTCTTTTCATGCGACAGGGAAAGATGAACAAGGAAATACTATTGAACTTTTATATAATGAAAAAATCAGCTTCGACTGGACAATCGAACTCATTCAAAAATTTTTAGAAAACTATGCGACATGGATCGATCAGGAAACACATACGATCTATATGGGATTGGAAGATGAGCGAACCCTTGACTTTCTTCAACAAGGCATCACACAGTTGCAGAAATATTGCGATGTATATATCAGCGATGCACTAAAAAAGCTGGGCAAAAGAACAAAATATAATCTTCAAACCGGTATTCGCATTGACAACGGTTTATTAGAGATTCAATTGGAATCCACAGATTTTGATGTCAATGAAGTGCCTAACATCTTACAAGCTTATCATCGTAAGAAACGTTATTTTAAGCTTAAAAACGGACAGCTCTTGCATCTGGAATCTGATCAATTGCAAGAGCTTGACGAACTCATGCAGGACTTTGATATTCACGAAGATGAAATCAAGGATGGTAAGCTGCAGTTAGAACTCTATCGAACCTTGGGAATGAATGAAAGACTGAATCATGCAGAGTCCCTGCAAGTTTACAGAGAAGATTCTTTGACAGAATACATCCAAGGCTTTGAAGAACGAAAATCTAAGATTGCATGCGATCCCCATTATGCATCCATTTTAAGAGACTATCAGAAAAGAGGAGTTGAATGGCTTTTAATGTTGTATCAATACAACTTAAATGGAATTCTTGCCGATGAGATGGGATTAGGAAAGACTCTGCAAGTCATTGCGCTTTTAGACTCTATACGAGATAAAGAGAAACACACATTGATCGTTTGTCCGGCCTCTTTGATTTATAACTGGGAAGATGAGATTCGCCGCTTTTCTGACACTCTTTCCTGTATCAGTATTACGGGTACCAAAGAACAGCGAAAGAAGAGAATTCATGACATTTCCAAATACGATATTCTCATCACTTCTTATGACTATTTGCGCAGAGATATTGAGGAATATCAGGATATCACTTTTGAATATGTAGTCTTGGATGAAGCGCAGAACATCAAAAACCAGAAGACGAAAAATGCAACCAGTGTAAAGGAACTGCACTCCAGACATCGATTGGCTTTAAGTGGTACCCCTATTGAAAATTCATTGGCTGAACTTTGGTCGATCTTTGACTTTTTGATGCCAGGCTATTTATTCTCTTATCATTATTTTAAAACACAGTATGAAAGTCCAATCGTGCTAAATCAAAACGAAGATGTGATCAAAAAACTACGTTCTTTTATATCACCCTTTATTTTAAGACGAACCAAAAAAGAAGTATTGAAAGAATTGCCGGATAAAGTGGATCATCAATACTTGATTGATTTCTCAAAAGAAGAACAAAAGCTATACCTTGCCAACTTAACACAGGCCAGTAAAGAATTGCAGGCAAAAATGAACGAGCCTCATATCGATCATATTGCGATTCTGGCAGCCTTGACCAGACTTCGACAGCTTTGTTGTGATCCAAGACTTTTATATGACAATATACAAAAGCCTTCTTCCAAAGTACAGGCTTGTATTGAATTAGTACAAATCTTGACCGAACACAACAAAAAAGTCTTATTGTTTTCCGCATTTACTTCTTTGATTGATTTATTAACACAAGAGTTAGAACAAAATCAGATTTCACACTATGTTTTAACCGGCAGTACATCAAAAGAAGAAAGACGACAATTAGTTCATGCGTTTCAAACCGATAACACACAAGTCTTCCTGATCTCCTTAAAAGCCGGTGGTACAGGATTGAATCTGACGGCAGCTGAAGCCGTGATCCATATTGATCCCTGGTGGAATATCTCGGCACAAAATCAGGCGACCGACAGAGCCCACCGTATCGGACAGAATGCCAATGTACAAGTGTATCGACTCATCATGAAAGATTCAATCGAGGAAAAGATTGTCAAAATGCAGGAACGAAAGAAAGATCTGGCCGATACCTTTGTCGAGGGCAATGATGGATCTTTATCGAAGATGTCCAAAGATGAAATTTTAAGTCTGTTTCAAAGAGATTAGCTTTTTAGCATAACGAAAAAAGATCGAGATATCCAAAATGGTTCTCGATCTTTTCATTATACTGTTTTATCCTTAACGCTTTAAATCCAATACGACCGGTACAGATTTATAACCGACTCCCATACGATCGATACCCATATCGATCAGCTGTAAGAAATGTTCTCTGGTACGAATGCAGCCACTTCCTTTGACTTTGCATGCATCGCCAACTTCTTCCTGCATCACTTTAATGATTTCCGGTGTGGCCCCATGGGCTTCAAAGCCAGTCAGGAACCCTGTACTTGTCTTAACAAAATCGGCTTTGGCATCCATTGCACAATGGCAAGCTTTTCGAACCTGTTCTTCATTTAAGGCATCGGTTTCAAAAATCACCTTGACCGGAATATTCTTTTCATGACATACATCCACGACAGCCTTGATATCCTGCGTTACCGCATCATATTTTCCACTGCGAATCCAGCCAAAGTTTGCCACAATATCCAATTCTCCAATCACATCGGCATAGTGATCGACCAAAATCTTAGCCTGTGCTACTTTAGACTCTGTAGAGCTTGTTCCAAATGGAAAATCACATACCGGACAAAGCTTTGTTTCAGACCCTTCAACATATGGTTTACAAAGCTCCATATAACCCGGATTGATACAGATCGTTGCACAACCCAGTTCAACACCATCCTTTGTCAACTCGACAATCTGATCTTCCGTAAATTCAGGCTTTAAAACCGAATAATCGATGTAGGAAGCCAATTCCTTTAAACTCATTTCAATTGCTTTTTTATTTGGGTGTTTCATACGTTTTCATGCATTCAAAAAGAATGCTTTCCTCCTGATTTCACTCTAGCATTCTTTTCTTTGTTTGTAAACATTTGATGTTTGTTTTTGTATTTATTTTTTCGTTTTTGTTCGTTTTATACAAGAATATAATTCTCCGGTAAACTTTCTACATCCAGTTTCCTGCTTTGGTTACAGATAATGGCATCAAAATCATCACTGTCAATAAAGCTGCAAAAACCTCTGATAGCAATTTTTGAACTGTCGATCAGCAAATACTTTTGTGCCGATAAAGACATGGCCTTTTGTTTTACAGCCATCGTATCCATTTCAGCCGTATAAACCAGCTTACGATCCAAATCGATACCTGCACAGCTCAAAAATGCCAAATCAAAGTTAAAACGATCCAGTTCACTGATCGTAATCGGCCCCACACTCATGGCATATTCAGGAATATAACGCCCACCGATCACAAACAATTCCGATTCTGTACCGGAAAACGCATCTACGATCAAATGAGAATGCGTAACGATTTTGATTTTCTTATCTTGAATATACGGAAGGATCGGTCCAATGCTCGTTCCTCCATCTAAAAAGATACAATCGCCATCTTTGACAAGTGTTGCGGCTTTCTTACAGACGATATCTTTTTCATAAAAGAACTCTTTACGCTCTTTCATCGTCTTTTCATCTTTCGTCGATAAGATCACTTTCGGGCGAACACTTTTAGCCCCTCCATGCACTCTTAACAACAGCCCTTGTTTTTCCAGTTCTTCACAGTCTCGGCGAATCGTGGTTTCCGTCACCTGCATCGCAACGGATAATTCTTTTGTGCTGATAAAGCCTTTCTGGTTTACGATCTCCACTATTTTTTCAAAACGTTCACTTGCTAACATATAACCACCTGTTCTTATTGTACACGAAAGATCAAAGGACTACGACTTTTGTGGCTACATTTTCGCGAAACGCTATATCGTGTTCTACGATCAACATTGTGGCCTGGCTTGACAAGATCATCTTTTCAATCTGCATTCGTGTATAAATATCGATAAAGTTCAAGGGTTCATCCCATATATATAAATGTGCCTGCTCACAAAGACTTCTTGCGAGCATGACCTTTTTCTTCTGACCATCAGAATACGATTGAATCTCTTGATCAAACAGCCAACGCTCAAATCCCATTTTCCGTAATAATGTCTTATATAAAGTTTCATCGATACCATACTGTTTCGCATATTGTGCCAATGTTCCTTGTAGAAATGATGTATCTTGGGATACATACGATACGATCAAATTCGATGCACAATCAATCTTGCCGTTATGACTTCTTTTTAGATCCACCAGCAGCTTCAATAAACTGCTCTTTCCACATCCGTTTTTCCCATCCAAAAATACACGTTGTCCTTTTTCTATCTGAAAGCTTTGTGGTTTTCCAACAATTCTACCATCATAGAGTGGACAAACTTCATCAAATGATACCAGAACAGAAGCAGGATGAGGTAAAGGCTTCATCTGCAAGTTTTCCATCTCTTCCACGTTTTTTAAGAGATCTTCCTTTTGTTCGATCGCTGCCTGTTGTCGCTTTGCGATATTTTTACTTCGTTTCATCATCTTAGCTGATTTATGCCCTACAAATCCTTTATCGGCTGCCCCAATCTTGGAAGCCTCCACTTTGTCAGACCACATCGAAGTACGAAAGGCCGAAGATTTTAATCGACGAATATCCTTGCGTAATCGTTTATCCTCCTGCATTTCCTTTTCCTGTTGTGTTTCAAATCGAGCAAACCAGGAAGAATAATTACCGGACTGTACCTCGATCGTATGACGATTGATCGCAAGAATATGATCGACACAACCGTCTAAAACCTTTCGATCGTGTGATACTAAAATAAAACCTTTTTTTCTTTGCAGGTAATTCATCAATACGACTCTGGCTTTGGCATCTAAATGATTGGTGGGCTCATCAATCAATAAAAAGTTACCCGGCTTCAAGAATAGGATTGCTAATAAAACTTTGGTCTGTTCTCCCTGGGACAGAGTAGAAAATTCCCTCCATAAAACATCATCCTCTACCTGCAGATAGGAAAGCTCTCTTTGTATTTGCCAATCCTCGACAAGGGGATAGATCGATCGCACTACATCGATCGTCCATTGTTCTTTATCCTCAACGACAAAAGGGAAATAATCAAAAGATACAGAGGAATGAATCTTTCCTTGATAAGGATATTTCTTCATCAATAACGATAAAAACGTTGTTTTACCGCGACCGTTTCTTCCCACCAGTCCCAGCTTCCAATCGGTATCCATAGAAAAACTGACATCATCAAACAACATTTCCTGTTGGCTGTCATACGAAAAACTTAAATGTTCTACCTGAATCATAGACATAATAAAATTCCCCCTTTGCATAAAAAAACGGCACTGAAACAGTACCGAATGTTTTCATAGATTTTGTTTTAACTTGGTTTATGCATCGACTATCAGACTAAAAATACACTCTTCCATCACAAAAAAACGGTTCTGTTTTTCGTTGTTTATCGTAAAGTATCCTCTTGTCTGATCATCTTCATGCTATCACCGGATTCAATATATCACAAGTAAGCTTCTGATACAATCTATAATGCTTAAATATAAGGCTTTAAACGTCTTGCCAATGTATAAGCCAGAAAAATTTTAATACAATCCGGTAGGATAAACGGAACCACGCACGTCATAAGAACACTGCCAATTGTTAATATTGAGCCTTGTTGCTGGCTAATGATCAAAAACCATGCTGTTCCAAATCCATAACAGATAACTAAACCGATCAAAGCAAGCAAAAGAACAATCTTTTTACATAGGCTCCATATCTTCTGTGTAGCCCATAAAAGAAGAGCACTCAAAAGAAAGCCGACAATATAGCCGCCCGTTAATCCAAAAATCACGTGTACTCCGCCTTGAAATCCAGAAAACACCGGCATTCCCAACAAGCCACATAAAATATAACAGAATACATAAATTGAACCTCTTTTGGCACCAAATAAAAAACAAATGAAGAAGATCGCAAAGGTCTGCATCGTAAAAGGAACAGCAAATGGAATAGAGATCCAGGAACAAATTGCCATTAAAGTAATTGATAAGCCACCGTATGTTATATCTTTAATTGTCATATAATCTACCCCTGGTATATTTCAATAGTTTATATTATAAAAATTTTTATTTTGAATGTCAAAATATTTTTCTTTCACGATCAAGATCATAAGGATCAACAAATTTTGTATCAACAGGCATCACTAACGCTTACTAGTGTTTTTTGATTTTAAAACATACAGTAATATATTTAATAGAAAATGATGATCCGCATTCTTTTCAGCTTCATCATAGCCATCATGACAGTATGCAAAACAAACAATTTTAATGAATTTAAAACTTTCATTTAGGGAGACTTCCATTCATGATACAATAAACATAGTTTTCAAATAGGAAAGGTGCAGATATGACATTATTTTATGAGTTTGTAATTATGGCATTTATTTTTTCTATCCTTGGATGGATCATGGAAGTTTCCTTAAAATTTATACAATATCATCGTTTCATCAACCGTGGCTTTTTAATTGGGCCTTATTGTCCCATCTACGGCTTTGGTGTGGTCGGTGTAACCATTCTGGTTGGTGGTTTGATTGGCCGAGAAGGAACCTACGCCGAAACTTTTATGGCAGGCTTTGTGATTTGTGGATTTCTTGAATATATGACCAGTTTCTATATGGAAAAAATGTTCCATGCTCGATGGTGGGATTATTCTTCCAAGCCTATGAATCTTAACGGCAGGATATGGATCGGCAACCTGATCTTATTTGGCCTTGCTTCTGTAATTATTGTGAAATGGATAGCACCACACTACTTTGATTTCATAGAAACATGGAATCCTTTTCTTCTAGGAGTATTCGCATGGGCTATTCTTGCTTGTATGCTTTTTGATTATACAATTTCTCATTTCTTAATGAATATTGTCAAAAAGGAAATTGATACAACAGATGGAGATAATACCGAAGAAATTTCAATACAAGTGCATGCGATGCTGCAAAATAAGAACTTATTATTACGACGGATCTATCAGGCATATCCGGAATTTAAGGTACTTCCTTCCCACTTGACAAAGAAATACAAAAAACTTAAAAAAGATTACAAAGCTGCACAAAAGGAATGTCGAAATCTATTGCATCAAAAATTCCGTACTAATTTCAATTCTGAACAGTTAAAACAAGCACAACAAAAATTGGAAGAGGCTTATCAACAACTCAACCAACTTACCGGACGTTTTAAAAGACGCTATTAAACAGAAAACCCGTAATCTCTAAACTGATTACGGGTATTTTATGAGATTAATTCTATTGAATTTCTAATTCATAGTTAATATATAGGATATATGTTAAAATAAATCTGGACAGATCAACACAGGTAGTCCTAGTCGCTAGACCAGGGTGCGTTAAACCTCGTTAACATACATGGCCTGTTTTTAGCGGCCGAAATGAGGTGATCGCTATGACATCGTTTGAAACATTGTATGTAATGTTAATGATGCTTCATATAGTCGTGATACTTCTGATTGAAATCAATCGTAGTAAATGACATATAAAAAAGCTACCTGAGTGACTTGGAAAATTTAGGTAGCTTCTTTATAGAACAACCAAAATCCAGGACTTCTTGTTGACCTGTCCTTTTACATGTCTATTATAACATGCATCTTAAAACACACAAGCACAATATGTTTTAAGAATCCGTTTGCTATTTATTGATGCAAGCAATCTCCATTAGTTTCAATTACTTTCTTATACCAATCAAATGATTTTTTCTTGTATCTATTCATGGTACCGGTACCATCATCTATACGATCTACATAAATCATTCCGTAACGTTTAGATATTTGCGCTGTACTGCAAGAAACTAAGTCAATACATCCCCAAGAAGTATATCCAAATACATCCACACCATCTTTGATAGCTTCTTCAATTTGAAGAAGGTGCTCTTTCATATACGCTATGCGATAATCGTCTATTACTGTTTTATCACCGTTTCCAGCATCAACCAAAACATCTTTTGCACCTAATCCGTTTTCCGCAATAAACAAAGGTTTTTGGTAACGATCATACATTTTATTCAATGTATATCGTAAACCTTGTGGATCAATTTGCCATCCCCACTCACTAGCTTTTAAGTATGGATTTACTTTTAAATCACTGTTCATATTGGAGCCAGTTGGTTTTCCCAAAGTAGGATCAGCACTAATGCAATTACTTGAATAATAGCTGAATGAAATAAAATCTACCGTATTTTTCAAAGCTTCTAAATCACCATCTACAATTTGTAATTTAATACCTTTCTCAGCAAAAATTCTTTTTGTATAGCTTGGATAATAGCCTCGTACTTGTACATCGGTAAATAAATAAGTTCCCCAATCATATTTCATCTTTGCAATAATATCATCTGGATTAGAAGATAATGGATAAACAGTTGTACCTAATACCATACATCCTATTTTTGCATCTGGTATCATCTCATGAAGCATTTTGACACTACGACCCGATGCTACTAATTCATGATGGATAGCTTGATATAAATCACTTGGAGATAGTTCTTTTTTTGGAGTCATAATAGCCCCGGACATAAATGGTGCATGAATAATAGAATTAATCTCATTAAATGTTAACCAGTACTTAACCTTATTTTTATAACGTTGAAATAGTGTTTCGCAATAATGAAGATAGAAATCAATCATTCTTCTATTGGTCCAACCATTATACACTTTTGCCAAATGAAGAGGTGTTTCATAATGCGATATTGTAACAAGAGGTTCGATTCCATATTTAGCACATTCATCAAACAAATCATCATAAAATGCAAGTCCTTTTTCATTAGGCTCTACCTCGTCTCCTTGAGGAAAAATACGACTCCACGCAATAGAAAGTCTGTAAACTTTAAATCCCATTTCACCAAACATTCTAATATCTTCTTTATATCGATGATAATGGTCTATTCCTTTTAGTTTTAAATTATCACTTGTTGGATATTCCGTTACTTCTCCTTTTAATCCATGTGGCAGTACGTCCTCAATACTCAATCCTTTACCATCTTCATCATAAGCACCTTCGCATTGATTGGCTGCTGTAGCGCCACCCCATAAAAAATCTTTTGGAAATGCAGACATATTTTCTCCCTCCTATACCTTTAATTCAATGTAATGATCTCCATTCGTTATAGCACCTTTTGCAACACCAATCTTTTGGTAATTTGAACTATTCGCAATAATGATCGGTGTCACAACATCATAACCGGCTTCTTTGATTTTATTCAAATCGAATGTTCCTAAAATATCTCCTGTTTTAATTACATCGCCATCTTTAACTTTAATATCAAAATATTTACCTTCTAGTTTAACTGTATCAATACCAATATGTATGATAACTTCAGCTCCACAATTAGATGTCAAAGTAATCGCATGTTTCGTTTTAAAAACCGTATTAATTTTTCCATCACAAGGTGCATATAATTCGCCTATTTCAGGAATAATAGCTCCTCCTTGCCCCATGATACCTTGTGAGAAAGTTGGATCATTTACATCTTTTAAGTCAATTGCTTTTCCTTTTAAAGGAGCATTTATAATCTCATCCTGATATTCGTTTTCCTTACTTTGTGATTGTACAGAAATCTCTTCTTGTTGATTGTTCATTTTTTTAGGTGTGTTTAGAATAAATGAGACAATAAACGCTACAACAAATGCAATTGCAGCACCTATACACGCTAAATAAAAATTGCTCATTGGTGCATCTAATCCAATATAGCTCGGTAATGTTAACAATCCCGGAGAACCACCTGAAAAGTTCTTAACATTTAACAAGCCCATAAAGAAACCACCAACTGCACCACCAATAGAAGCGGCAATCATATTTGTTTTATGTTTAATTGTTACAGAAAATAATACAGGTTCTGTAATTCCAAATACAGCAGTAAGACCATTTGCCCAAGACATTTCTTTATCCGTAGGATCTTTTGTTCTCAATGACAATGCTAAAGCGGCAGCTCCCTGTGCGACATTAGACGCTAATTGTCCTGGATAAATAAATGTATCAAACCCAATTGTCATACGATTATTAATACCAATAGAAGTTAGTGCATGGTGAGTTCCAGTCATAACTAAGAACGGTAAAACTGCACCAATAATCGTAGGAACCAACCAATTTGCATACGTATTTAAAGTAGTAAAGAATGTTCCAATCCAGTCGGCAATAATGTATCCTACAGGTCCTAATACAACTAATAAAACGATACCAGATACTAAAATTGTCAATAGAGGACGGGTAAAAAATTTCACCGCTTTCGGCGATATTTTATCTGCAATCGGCTCTACTTTGGACATGAACCATACGCCTAAAATAATTGGAATAACACTTGATGAATAAGTATTTGCCATTATAGGTAAGCCAAAAACACTTACCGCCTGTCCACCTTCATTAGCTGCACTTACCAATGAGACAAAATTAGGATGTAACAATATACCCCCTAACATCATAGCCAGCATTGGTGAACAACCAAATTTTTTAGCTGCAGAGTTTGCCAAGAAAATAGGTAAAAAATAGAAAGTGCTATCAGCCATAAAATTGATAACTTGGTATGTCATCGAGGTGGAATCAACCCAATGTAATGCAACTAAAATAGCCAAAACAGCTTTTAACATACCGGCTGCTGTTAAAGGCATCAAGATTGGAGTAAATATTCCAGATAAAGTATCAATTAAACGATCGGACTATTTCATTTTTTCTGTTGATTTAACAGGTGTATCTAAATCTCCTATTAATTTAGATAGCGCATTATAAACACTTGGAACCTCCGTTCCTATCACTACTTGATACTGCCCACCTTTTTTCACTAATCCACTAACACCATCTAAGGCCTTTATAGCTTCATCATTTGCTTTCGACTCATCTTTTAAATTAAATCTTAATCGAGTTAAACAGTTTGTAACTGCAACAACATTATCACGACCACCTACTAAATGTAAGATATCGCTACTCAATTTTTTATAATCCATATATATCTCCTCATTTTTTATGTGACATCAATACACGATGAATATGAACGGAAAGATAAATTAATTCATCATCACTAACATCATAGTCATAGTTTTGTTTAAGATATTTTCTTATTTTTTCTGTACACTCTGTCTCTTCAGGAAAATTATTTTTCATTCGCGCAACAAATTTATCATCACATATCGATGCCTGTTCTTGGTTTATTACTCTTCCGGCAAAATATCTTAAGTGAACTAAAAGGCGTTCATAAGCTAAAGTATCTGGATTTAATTCTAAAGAGAAATGATATTTTATAATATTCATTACAGATTGAATAATGTTCATAACGTCTTGCACATAATTGGGCTTTGTACAGTCAACTTCTGCTTCTACCAAATGAATTGCAATATATCCTGCTTCATCCTCTGGTAATTTAATTTTCAATTCTCTTTCCACGATATTTAGTGCTTCAAGCCCTACCAGGTATTCACTTGTATAATAATGCTTGATTTCGTAAAGTAATTTGTTTTCAAAAGGAATTCCTTGCTCAATTCGTTCCAAGGCAAAGTCAATATGATCTACCAAAGAAATATAAATATTGTCTGATAATTTCGTATTCAAACTACTTTTGGCATAGTCAATAATCATATTGGCAACTTCCAAATGAGCTAAAGGGATATCTTTAACTAAGGTCGAAAACTGCTTTATACGTATTGGATCCTCTATACGATACACTTTTTCAACCATCATAGCACCAAACTCATCTCCAATTTTCTTTCCAAATCCTAGTCCTCTTCCCATGGCGATACAGTCGACATTATTTTCGTCATAGAAATGAACCAGATTATTGTTGATGATTTTTGAGATTTTCATCTTTTTCCTCCTTCATCCAACAAAAAAGGCTATACCAAAGAACCACATATTTTGTAGTTCTCGGTATAGCCTGCTTTACCAGTAACAACCCTTGAAACAACATCATAATAGCTTAAGCGCTTTCATTTGTCAATGAAGATTGATTTTTATTTCTATTAGCTTTATTTCTTCTTATAGTTGTAACAGATGTAATGTAGATCACAAAACTTAATATATATCCAGTTTATCCTCTCAAACATTGAATTTTAAATTCATAGTTATTATATAGGATATATGTTAAAATAAATCTGGACAGATCAACACAGGTAGTCCTGGTCGCTTAGACCGGGGAGCGTTAAACCTCGTTAACATAAATGGCCTGATTTTAGCGGCCGAAATGAGGTGATCGCTATGACATCGTTTGAAACATTGTATCTAATGTTAATGATGCTTCATATAGTCGTGATACTTCTGATTGAAAACAACCGAAGTAAATGACATATAAAAAAGCTACCTGAGTGACTTGGAAAAAATTTAGGTAGCTTCTTTATAGAACAACCAAAATCCAGGACTTCTTGTTGATCTGTCCTTTTACATGTCTATTATAACATACGATTTAAAACATACAAGCATAATATGTTTTAAATCATACCTTCGGAATTCATCCTTACTTCCATCCAAAATCTTTTAGTATTTCATCCACGTTTGATTCAAAGGTTCCAAATGTAATTCCTTTAGATGCCAGCTTTGATGCATCAAGACGATAATCTCTAAAGCGATCGCTGTATCTCTCTGTATTTGGGAGTATGTATTTTTCAATAGCTTCCGGACTGGCACCTAATTCTTTGGCAATATAAACAGCACTTTCATAAGTTGTCTTATCATTGCTGGCGGCAACATGATAAATGCCTGTTTCCAATTCTGAAATTTGTTTGAACTGCTTTGCCAAATACTTGGCATAGGTCATTCCTCGTTTTTCATTGCATGTAAATAAAGTCGGCTTTTGATGCAATAAGGCATTCATGACATTCTTTACGATGCTTGGACTGGCTTTGATGCCATCAAAAGATAATCCCATCATCCATGTATAACGTAAAATGATATAGTCCTCTAACTGTTCCTGAATCATCTTTTCACATTCCATTTTATTTTGTCCATATACCGTTACAGCTTTTAAAGAATCTTCTTCTTTGAACGGACCATGCTCTTCTTTTCCATTAAAAGATTGTTCTGTTCCACAAAAGATCAACCGCGCCTTATTTCTTTTACAGGCATCGATTACTTTTTGCGTGGATTCTACATTGATGCGATGTGCCATTTCCGGATTTTCTTCACAGACTGCCGTTGTCGCATTGGCTGCCGTATGGAAACAAAGTTCAAAATCCTGTGTTTTTAAAAATGCTTCTACACTTTCCGGATCATTTAAATCTGCATCTTTTCTTGTCATGCAGACCCATTCAAACACATCTTGGTTTTCCTTTCGAATGTAGCTTGCCAAATATCCATTAGCACCTGTCACTAAAATCTTTTTCATTTTGTGGCCTCTTCAAATTCTTTTAAAATCTGAATACTGGAACTGGTTCCGATACGAGTGGCTCCAGCATCAATCATCGCCTTACATGTCTTCCAGTCACGAATTCCCCCGGCAGCTTTGACTTGAACGGCATCCTGTACGGTTTCTTTCATCAGTTTTACATCTTCTACCGTAGCACCACCGGTTCCAAATCCTGTACTTGTCTTAATGAAATCGGGTTTCACTTCTTTGGCAATCTCGCTTAACTTTTTAATTTCTTCTTTTTCTAAATAACAGTTTTCAAAAATGACTTTGATCAAGATATTCTTTTCTTTACAAATTGCTGTCATCTTTTCCATTTCTTCGCGGATATAGTTCCAGTTATGCATTTTTGCCTGTCCTACATCGATTACGTAATCGATTTCATCAGCGCCTTGTTCAATCGCATACTTACACTCAAAAAGCTTCGTTTCCAATCCACACTGTCCTAATGGAAATCCGATAGCGGCCCCTACATGTACACCCGTACCAGCCAATTCCTTTTTACAGAAGGCAGTCCATGCGGTGTTGACAGCCACCATAGCCGTATTCATAGTTTTTGCCTGATCACAAAGAGTTTTTAAATCTTCATTAGTGGCATACGCCTTTAAAAACGTATGATCAAATAATTTTGCCAATGATTCTTTTGTCAATTTTGATGAATCCATATGTAGATCCTCCTTCTATGTCAAGGAAAATGTATCATTATGTAAAGTTTATGTCAATATAAATTGACATAATTTCATAAAATGTTTATATTATGTATAGAAAGAGAGTCTAACTATGTCCGCTATTTATTTACAGATACAAAAAGACCTTTTACATAAGATCAAAACCGGTGTATATCCGATCGGAGATACGATTCCTGCCGAAACCATACTGGCAAAAGAATATCAAGTCAGCCGTCCCACTGTACGACAGGCCATTTTGCTTTTAGTAGAGCAGGGAATTTTAGAAAGAAAAAGAAAAAGAGGAACGATTGTCTGCCCTCCAAAAATCGATCAATCTTTTACACAAAGGATCAACAGCTTTGATTCGGAAATGCACCAGAAAGGACACACCAGCCAAACACAGGTTTTAGCCTTTTATAAAGAAGATGCATCCGATGAAGTCAAACGCGCGCTACATTGCGAGCAGGTTTTCAAACTGGTACGTCTTCGCTCGATTGATGATATTCCCAATGTGTTTGTCACAACTTATATGCCGTATGCACTATTCTCCCATTTTGACACCATTGATTTTTCAAAAGAATCTTTCTATGAACAATGTAAAAAAAGCGGACATCCTATTACATCCATCACTCGTCATCTGGAAGTGACAACCGCAGATGAAACTTTAGCCGATCTTTTACAAGTTCAAACAGGAAATCCATTATTTTATTTTCATTCCTATGGCTATGATGACGAGGGAACTCCCATTGAATACTCCATTTCCAAATACAGAGGAGATACTAATTCTTTTACATTTCACCTTGCTCAATAAATCTTTGGTATAACCAGAGATTTTTTATTTTTCCTTCTTATCATCCGTTAAAACGACTTTTTTAAACAATAAAAGATCCCTGTCTTACTATAAAACTTGTTTCAGAAAGACAGGGTGTTTTCTCTTTGATTATTCTTGTTCTTCTTTTTCAAGAATCTGCACAATGGCTTCTTCTACTCGATGATCGTTACCCATCCGTGCTTTGATCAGCATATCTTCGGTTTTGATATCAAAACACGCATTCGAGTCAGGCAATGTTCCTCCCAGAGCATCTAAGACATAACCACTAAAGGTATCATACTCTTCATCACTGAGCTGCAAGCCCAGAATCTTATTGACATCTTCTACCATCGCATCCCCTTGAATCCGCCAAGTATGATCTTCCAGTAAAACGATGCCTTCTGATTCATTGGATTGGCCCTCTTCTTCCAGATCCTCAACCAGCAGCACAAGCAAATCTTTTAACGTGACAACCCCGACAAATCCACCGTACTCATCCAACACGATCGCAAAGGTTGTCTTTGTCTGCTTCATCTTCAACAACAAATGATCAGCCTTCATGCCTTCCAACACAAACAAAGGCTTCAATACGGTTTTCTTCAATACTTCTTCTTTGGTACGATCAGCCATACGCAAATATTTTTTGGCATCCAATACGCCGATGATCTGATCCTGACTTTCCTTATATACCGGATAACAGTCATATGAGGTTTGATTGATCTTTTCATCCCAAACATCCAAATCATCTTCCAAATTCAAGCCTGTTACGTCTTTTCGATGTGTACAGATTTCATCCAATGTCACATCATTAAAATCAAAGATGTTTTGAATCATCGCATTTTCATCTTGTTCGATCTGTCCCTGTGACAAGCTTTGCGAAACCATCATACGAATTTCTTCTTCGGTAACTTCCTCTTCCTCTTCCGGATCGATGCGGCACAAACGCAACACAAGGTTTGTACTGTTTGTCAACAACCAAACTAAAGGGGCAAAAGCCTTTGAAATAAAAGAAAGTGTTCCTGATAAGGCATACGATACCTTTTCTTTATTCTGCATGGCAATACGCTTTGGTACAAGTTCTCCAAAAACAATGGAGAAAAAGGACATGATCAAAGTGATGACCAGCGGACAAAAAGAACGCAATGTTCCTTCCGAAATCGGTACATTCCATGAATGCAGCAAATCCACTAATGGATCGGCAAAGCTATCTGTCGCATAAGCACTACCTAAATAGCCGGCCAAAGTGATTGCGACCTGAATCGTGGCCAAAAAGCGTGATGGGTTTTCCACCAAACGCATCAAAACTTTTGCCTTGCGATTACCTTCTTCGGCTCTTGCCTGCAAGGTAGCACCATTCATAGACACCACCGCAATCTCCGCACCGGCAAAAACCGCATTGACGCAAATCAATATAATCTGTAACAATAACGCAAAAATCATTACTACTCCTCCAAAAAAGCACAAAAAGACATAATCTGTTTCCAGAATATGTCTTTATCTTCTCTATTTATTCATCCCGCAGCAACTTCGACTCGGGTCTTCTGTGCTATTCATCTTGAGCAAAGTTTATCAAAACTCAAAATTATTGTCAATCATCCTAAAACACTAGACTTGATTTCTTCTTTTATTTTGTTCACAATTATACGTAAAGACAAGGAGAAACACTATGTACACAGACAGTCATGCGCACATCACCTGTGATGATTTATATACTCGAATTGATGAAGTCATTCAAAATATGAACGAGTTATCTCATTGTATGATCATGTGCACCAATATAGAAGAATTTAAACGCGCTTTAAAGCTCAAAGAGAGAGACTCTCGATTTAAAGTGGCCTTTGGTTGGTTTCCAGGTGATGCCAAAGAAATCGATTCATCAAAATTAGAACAGTTAAAAGACATTGCCTTTGCCGGTCAGATCGATTGTTTAGGTGAAATTGGATTGGACTACTATTGGGATACTTCCTTTAATGATCTTCAAAAGGAACTTTTTATTCGCCAAATTGAGATTGCCAATGCCACAAAACTTCCCATTTCTATTCACATGCGTGAATCAACCAAAGATTGTCTGGATATACTTAGACAATACGCAAAGACAAAAATCATCTTCCATTGTTTCAGTGGAACCAAAGAAACGATGAACGAATGCCTGAAAATGGATTCTCTGATTTCCTTTGCGGGGCCGTTGACCTTTAAAAACGCCCGTCATGCCCCAGAATGTGTACAGACATGTCCTCTAGATCGGTTGTTAACAGAAACAGATTCTCCGTATTTGACACCGGTTCCACACCGAGGCAAACAAAACGAACCAATGTATGTAAAGTACGTTGCTCAAAAGGTTGCCGAAATCAAAGGACTTTCCGAAAAAGAGGTTTGTACACAAATCGAGAAAAATTTCTTATCGCTTTTTTAGATCGAATCCAAACATTCGATCTTTTTATTCGCTCATTTGAGCACTTTTTAAATAGCGCAGTACATCTTCTTGTTTCACGGATGAGTTTTGATCCAACATCATCAAAAGATCTTTATCCTTCTGTGAATAATATTGTTTACGATCCTGCTTTTTGTGCAATAAAGATATGATCTTTCGTCGACGTCTTTTTTCCACACTGACATCCTCTTTATGACGAATCCAGGCCCATAATACACTGGCGATCAAAACAAATCCAACATAGCCTAAAATAGGATACATATATCCGATCAGTTCTTTAAATCCCACAAAGCTGCAAAGATAGCCTAGGATTACAATGATAAAAAGACAGATTCTTGTCTTCTTTACCGAATGATTGAAAAAACGTTTTGCCAAAGAATAATAAAGCGAAAAGGCGGTATTAAAGATCAAACCAAAAATCATAAAGGCATAAATCGTAGCCAACCACGGATGGATCTGCTTAACGATCATCAACATAGGAATCTCAGATTGAGAAACGACATCGATATGAAAATAAAGACTGATAGAGGCACTCAATAAGATCAAGCCAACCAATGTGCCTCCTAACAAGCCGCCTTTTTCTGCCACTCCGATGCGAACGAGTGAACCTCCCAGAACAAAAGCCATGGAGACACCGGTGATCACACATAAGGAAAAATAATTTAACACCGACATCCATAAGTTTGGTAAAGCAGACTTAATGTGTAAAGCGTGTTGATGATAATACATCATATCCAACGGTCTGGTCCATAAAGTGTAGATCATGATCAATGTCAGTAATACGATCATCACAGGCGTAAAAATTCCTAATACTTTTGTGATCTTATCAAAATCTAAAAATGCCGTCAGTAAGATCAGAATGCTGCAAAGGGCCGATCCTGCCCAGGCTGGAATGGCAAACTGTTGTTCCAGATTGGCGCCGGCACCGGCCACCATGACAAAACCAATCACGAAACTGGCGATAATTAATGTCAAATCAATGATCTTATTCACAATTGGTGAGGAAATTTTCTTTAATACCTCCTGATGATTCTTAGACTGATAATAACATCCCAACGTCAGTAAGATCTTTCCAAAAATGATATTTAAAACACCCAGGGCGATTACACCTATCAACCCCGGAAAACCAAAGCTTAAAAAATACTGCAGTAAGTCCTGCCCGGAAGATAATCCGGCTCCTACCAGAACGCCTACATACGCAAGTGCAACCTGAATACTTTCTTTTTTCAATTCGTGCCTCCTTCCATTAATAGACGATGCATCGCTTCCTTACTGGAAAAATCGCCTACAAAATACAAAACATCGTGTTGATTAATACGGGCAAAAGGACCGGGAGAAACGATATAGTCGCCTTCATGAACAATCGCAACGATCGTCGCTCTTGTCCTTTGCCATATCTGCAGCTCCTGCAACTGCTTTCCTATATGAATACAACCTTGAGGAACCGTGCATTTATAAGGAGAAAATGCTAATTCCTGTGGAGTATTTTTCGTATGCTCCTCTAATTCCCTGATGATCTTATCAAAGTGTTCCAGCTCTTGTTTCTGCCTTAGAATCGATGCCAGCATATCCTGACGAAGCTCACGAATCGATCTTGTTTTACTGTAGAGATCGACAAATTGCTGGGCATGCTCAATGGATGCCACGTAAAAACCACTGCCGGCTCTTGCTTCGATCACATTCGATTCCACCAAAACCTGCAAAGCCTTACGAGCTGTTTCGGCCGATACCTGAAAAGAGGATGCAATCGTGGAACGAGAGCGAATTTTATCATTGATCGTATATTTTCCTTCCGCAATCTGATTGGCAATCTCTACCGCCAATCGATGATATCTTGCCTCTTGTTTCATAGAGCCCTCCTAACTGACCACTCTATTTTATCATAGAATGGTCAGTTTATCAAAACACAAGCTTTTCATACAGAAAGCTTTGCGTCTATGTTAAAATAAGAATAGTTGAAAAAGGGAGGAACGTATGGATACTTTACAACAGGAACTGCTTCAGGAACTTCCTGAATTTGAAAAAAGAACACAGCTTTTCTACCATAAAGAAATGTCTGTAAAAGATTATAAAGGCTATAGTGGCGGATTTGGTTCCTATGCCCAACGTGGTGGTGAAGCGTTTATGTTACGTCTTCGCATGAACCAGGGGCGCATCACCAAAGAAAAACTGGCCTTTATCGTTAATCAATGCCAAAAACATCAGGTGCAAAGAACGCATTGTACGACTTGTCAAACCGTACAATTTCACGATTTAAAACCGGAAGATCTAACAGCCATCATGAAAGAAGCTTTGGAAAATAATATCGTGATCCGCGGTGGAGGCGGTGATTATCCACGTAATGTAATGTGTTCACCTTTATCCGGTATTGATCCAAAGGAAGCTTTTGATGTTTACCCTTATGCCAAAGCTGCCGGGGAATATTTATTGAAGATCATCAATAAATACTCACTGCCTAGAAAATTAAAGGTCGCGTTCTCAAATTCAGAAGCCAATGAAGTGCATGCCAATTTCCGTGATCTGGGCTTTATCGCCAATGACGATCATACCTTTGATGTCTATTGTTGCGGAGGACTGGGAAACAATCCGAAGATGGGTGTACAAGTAGGCAGCCACGTTAATCCAAAAGATATCTTATATTATGTCAATACCATGGTTTTGATGTTTATGGAACATGGCAACTATACCAACCGTGCCAAGGCAAGATCACGCTATATGCAGGAAACCTTAGGCGTAGAAAGATTTCAGGAAGAGTTCAAAGAAAAAGTAGAACTTGCCAAAAAATATCTGGAGCATGATGTTGTCATTACCCCTTGTGAAATCCAAAAAACAGGTCCTTTTGTCAATGAGCTTCCGGATCGTGTACTGGCACAGAAACAAAAGGGCTTATATGCGGTGTATTATCATCCTATCTGCGGAAACGTATCGGCTGCCAAATGGCAGGAGCTTTATGAAGTTTTAAAGGATATGGATGATGTGGAAATTCGCTTGACCCCACAGGAAGATATGTATATCGTCAACTTAACCATGGAAGAAGCAAAAACGGTTTTAGAGCACACAAACGATGGTGCCAAAACAACCTTTGAAACCAGTGTATCTTGTATCGGTGCCACCACATGTCAGGTAGGCTTGCGTGATTCCAATCATGTCTTAGAACAGCTGATTCAAGACTTGCGTCCGTACCAGTTTAAAGACCATGTGCTGCCACGAATCTATATCTCCGGATGCCCAAGCTCCTGTGGTACGAACCAGGTTGGCTCCATTGGTTTACAAGGTTTCACAAAAGTCATTGACAAAAAGCCATACCCTGCTTTTAAAATGAGTACTCATGGGAATGCCACATTGACAGATACTTGTTTTGGTAAGGAAGCTGGCGTTATCCTTCAGACAGATATTCTTCCTTTCTTTACCGAGCTTGGACAAATGGTCTCACAGGCAAACAGTACATTTGATAAGTGGCAAAAAGAAAACGCCGACCAGTGGCAGGCGTTATTAGATAAGTACTTGTAAAGCTTTTGAAACACGACAGGCAAAAAAACAGATGCAAAGATCGGGTAGGATCGATACGACCACTCCATTAAACAAGGAAAGCCATAAAGGAATTCTTGTCTGCATCAATATCGGAAATGAAAAGTAATAGTAAACATTTCCAATCAAGTAAAACAGAAACAATCCGATAAGACCTATTAGAAAATAATCTTTCTGACTTGTCGGATTTTTTCTTTGTCGAAAATACGAACAGGCTATGGTACAAAAAAGGAATCCCAGTACAAAACCGAATGTAGGCTTCATCAAATACTGAATTCCACCGCCACTGGCAAATACCGGAAGGCCGGCCAATCCAATCAAGATATAGACGCCTATACATAGCGCACTGTAGGAAACCGGTAAACAGAAACCACATACGATACTGGTAAACAGCTGCATGGTAATATGCATGGAAAAAAAGGGCGTTGGCAATGTGATCTGTAAATATGCTGATACAATCATCAACGCCAGAAACAAAGCCATACGACTAAAAAGCTGGATGGGTTTCATGTACAATCCTTTCTATTTGTTTATCCTGGTCCAAAGCCGCAATAAAACGATGGTCGGGATAAAGTTTTCGCATATAAGGAGAATCCAGAATACTCAAAACAATGCAGTCTTTTTCAACCTTTTTTGATTGAGTATGAAGAATGTATTTTTGATTTTCTTCAACCAATGTTTCCGGTTGAATAAAGATGCATTGTCCTTGAAACGAATAGGATTTCAACACATTTTCCGCTCGATTCACATAGCTTCCTCTTTGCCAGAATAGAAGTACAAAATGGGTTTGAATATTTAGATCTTTTAAGATGGCACACCATGTTTCTAAATCCATATTCTTATATTTCCTGGCCAGAAAGAAAGTAGTCACTGCATAATGATTCCATTTTTCTTTGGCTGACCGTACCAGATTCTCACATTGTCTATGTGCTTTTAAAGAAGCATTGCCATGAAGTAAATAAACGATGGCTTGTTCTTGTTTCAACGCTTCCTGTAAAAAGAATAATTGTTCTTCGGTTAAATCCAATAAAGCTTTACACAACGAATGATCACTTAGCTTTTCACGAATCATCCCTAAGATAGAAAGCCTTCTTTGCCAGTCCTGCAAAAGATAGCGATTTGCCGCTGGAAAGGCTCCCTGTGTAGAACTGGCCAGCACCATTTGCGGCAAGCGAAGCTGCGTTAAACTCAATGTATCCTGTCCCTGCTCTTTTCGAGCAGCCATCGTCAATACTTTATGCGTTTTTGCCAATTTTAAAAACGCTCGGTTTTCCTGTTCATCATCGGTGCAGGCAATAGCCAGTTTAGCCTCTTTTAAAGCCTGATACAGTTGATCACGATCCACTTTATGCACCGGTAAAGCATCAAATTCTTCTTCATAAGCCAATGCACTGATATAAATGATCGAACCGGCTTCTAAAAACTGTTTTGCCTTTCGCAAAGCCAGCTTTCCACCACCTAAGATACAGACAATTTCTTTTTCAAATTCAATATCCAAACAAATCCGCATATTATCCCTCAAAATACGATACAATTTCCTGAACGACAGCTTCTTTAGAAGAAGGGCAGACATGAATGGATGAAAAGCCCAGTTCCTTTGCCCTATCCTTAGATTTATGTCCAAAGCAGAACACCGGTATATGTTTATCTACACCTCTTTTATTCAAGATTTCCAAGGCCTGTGGACAAGTCACGGCTATCGCATCAAATGGCTGAGCAGGCAGATGAAATTTCTTTTCTTCCATTCTATAACAACTAAAAGAAGGAAATTTTGTTTCGACCTCTTTAGCCTTGATGTAACAAATTCTTTCCGGTTCTTTGACCTGGTCCATCAACTCCTGATAACAGGAAAATACCCGTTGACAAAATACTCCTTTTTCCTCCAGTTCTTCCATTGTCTTTTGGCCGATACAATACAGCTTTTGCGATAAAGAACGTACATCGATTCTTTTTTCTTTCAAAGCTTTAAAAAAGCCTTTTACAGCATGCCGAGAACTGAATACAAGAATATCATAGTTTTCCAAATTCCAATCCGGATCATATTCATAGATAGGTTGTGCCACTTGCCTGACATGCGTAAAGATTCCTTTTTTCAACAATAAATCATCGATAGGCCATGGTGTCGTATCCACGCTACAAAACAAAACTTGTTTTGAAAAGCAGGACAGTCTGGATGTGTTATTAAGCAAAGACTGTTCTTTGACCACATCACCGATCACAATCAATAAAGGTGCATCAAAGCTGCTTAAATCTTGGTGAAGAATTTCTTTTAATGTTGAACACAACATCTTTTGATGCGGATAAGTTAAATGCGAACCCAGTGCAATCGGTGTATCCTCTTTCATTCCATGTTGAAGACACTCCTGCACTAAATGCCTGATCTTATGCGATCCCATAAAAAAGATTTGGGTATTCTTTTCATGGACAATCGCATCATAATTCAAATGATCTTTTCCATCTTGATAATGCATCGTATGTACGATAAAACCGGTAGCCGTATGGCGCTGTGTCACCGGTATGCCGGCATACCCCAAAGCCCCAATCGCACTGCTGATGCCCGGTACATATTGGCAATCGCATCCATGTTCTAAAACATAGCGCATTTCCTCGCTGCCTCTGGCAAACAGAAACGGATCACCGCCTTTTAAACGAACTACTTGTGAATATTCCCGATCCTTTTTCACCAGTAATGCAAAGATATCTTCCTGTAAAAAAGAATTATGATGCCCGCGTTTTCCCACACAGATACATTCACATTCTTCTTTGGTATATTCTAAAAATTCAATATTGACCAAATGATCATACAATACACAATCCGCCTGTTCCAAAAGCTTTTTAGCCCCTATGGTCAACATATCCGGATGATAACATCCGGCTCCTACAAACCAGATCATCTTCGTTTCTCACCTACTTTTCGATAGATTTTTCCAGCCACCTGATCCAACTCTTTGACAGAATATGTTTCATGAACAAAGGCTGTATCTTCGATCGTTGTCCCCAAACAAGCATAGACATCGACCGTTTTTTCTTTAATAGTCGCCATACATCCTACCGGATAATGACAGCCGGCTTTACATAAACCCAGGAATTCTCTTTCAATCTGTACTTCCTGCAGAGCAATCGATGGTTTTACCCATGTTTCGAAAAGAGGATAGTCTTCCTTACGAATCTGCACCGCAATCGTTCCCTGCCCGCAGGCCGGTACAATCACATCCGGGGAAAATATCTCATCGATATAGGATTCTAAATGCAGTCTTTTTAAGCCGGCAACTGCCAGCACCAATCCATCGATATTTTCCGTTTGCAGCTTTTCAAGGCGTGTATTCACATTCCCGCGAATCGATACAAACTGAATATCCGGTCGAACACGATGAATACAAGCCATTCTTCGCATACTGCTGGTGGCCAATATCGCATTGGGTTTTAACATATCCAATGTTTTATGTTCTTTAGTGATCAAACAATCCCTTTTATCTTCAAACACCATAAACGGCAACAACATTAAACGCTCATCCATGACAGAACTGACATCCTTTAAAGAATGAACCGCCATATCAATACTTCTATCCAATAGTGCCTGTTCAATATCCTTAACAAATACACCGGTTGATTCCATCGCATAGAGCGGTGTTTGGCGATCATTATCACCTTTTGTCGTCAACATTACAATTTCTGTCTTCGCATCTGGTTCTATCCCTTTGATTTGATCGATTACAAGCTTTGTCTGTAAGATCGCAAGCTTTGATTTTCTGGTTCCGATTCGAATTCGCATAAAGACCCCCTTTTTGTCCTACCCATTATACAGTATTCAATAAACAAGAAAAATCCCGAGGACCACACATCTTCGGGATCAGTCTTTAGTCTTTTTCCAAACGAGCATATTCGTCTTCTTTTTTACCGACAATGATCGTATTGCCCTGTATAACGATCGGTCTTTTAACCAACATACCATCGGTTGCCAAAAGCTCCACCAACTGTTGGTCAGAATATGTCTTTCGTTTTTCCTTGAGATTTAATTCTCTATACAACATGCCGCTGGTATTAAAAAGCTTGGAAAGCGCAACACCCTGGTCGATCCATGACTGAATCTCTTCTTTGGTTGGATTTTCTTCTTTGATGTTACGATACTCGGCATGAATGCCAAGCTCTTCCAATGCCTTATACGCTTTCTGACATGTGGAACATTTAGGATATCCTATAAATAACGTCTTCATTATTCAAAAGCATGTGACAGGGCTACACTTAGCGAAGAGTTCGTTTCCACCGCATGAATCAAGGCGGCAATCAACGGTGCAATTGACAATACAACCAGGTTCGGAAGATTTTTCTGGTTTTCCGTCTGATCGATCGTATCCGTACAAACAAATTCTTTCAATCCGCTGTTTTTCAAGCGTTCTACAGCCGGCCCGGATAAAACACCATGGCTGCAAGCCGCATACACTTCCCTGGCACCCTGTTTTTTCAACATTTCCACACCGGAAACAAGCGTTCCTGCCGTATCGACCATATCATCGATCAAGATCGCTGTTTTATCTTTGGCATCTCCCAACAAGTTCATCGCAACTGCCACATTTGGTTTTGGACGACGTTTATCGATGATTGCCACCGGAGCACCTAAAATATCAGCCAAATTACGGGCTCTGACTGTTCCTCCATGATCCGGACTTACGACAACCACTTCACCTAAGCCTTCCTTGTGGTTAAAATAATCTCCGATCAATCCCATACTTGTGATGTCATCCGCCGGGATATCGAAGAATCCCTGAATCTGATTGGCATGCAGATCGACTGTCACGACACGCGTAGCTCCGGCTCTTTCCAAAAGACTGGCAACCAGCTTTGCCGAAATCGGCTGACGAGGTTTTGCCTTACGATCCTGACGTGCATAACCAAAATAAGGAATGATACAGTTGATGCTGGCGGCACTGGCTCGCTTACAAGCATCGATTCCGATCAAGATTTCCATTAAATTATCATTGACCGGGCAGTTGGTACTCTGTACGAAATATACGTGTTTTCCACGCACACTTTCTCCCAGTTCCACTAAAACTTCTCCGTCCGCAAAGTGATTCACCTTGCTTTTTCCTAATTCCATTCCTAATTCTTCGCAGATATGTTCTGCCAAATTCTTGCTGGATGATAATCCAAATACAATAGTGTTTTCCATGATTGTTCCTTTCCTCTTCCCTGATACTATTTTGTCTGTTTTTGATACGCGATAGTTTTATCCTGAATGAAGGTACGCCATCGGGCCTACACTTTGATTAGCTTCTACCCTGGTGCTGACGACCTTACTGGAATCAATCATGGCATGATCGCCGATGACTGCATCCTTTATATACGAACCCGGAAGAATTTCCACAAAATCTCCGATTTCCGTTTCTCCTAATATTTCTACGTTGGGATGAATGATCACATCGTGTCCGATCTTTACATCTTTTCCGATGACGGTTCTCAACGGATCTACGATCTGCACGCCTTGCTTCATCCATCCTGTATTGATGTGATTTCGCATCCATACATACGCTTTATTTAACTCTACACAATCGTTGATTCCCATCACTTCATCTCGATCTTCGATCACACACGCATTGACTTTCTTTCCCAGATTCGCCAGAATACTGACCATATCCGTTAAATAATATTCATTTTGTGCATTGTTTGGCTGAAGATCATCAATATGAGCGAAAAGATCCTCGTTTTTAAAACAATACATGCCTGCATTGATTTCACGAATTTCTCTTTGTTCCGGCGTACAATCTTTGGCCTCTACGATGGATAAGACATTGCCGTTTTCATCTCGAACGATACGTCCGTAATGGGCGCCATCTTCCAACACAGCACTGAGTAACGTTAATGAGGCATCCTGATTGGCCTGAAACAGCTTTTCCAATGTTTCCGGCTGAATACAAGGACCATCTCCGTTGATGATCAACGTATCTCCCTTTGCATCTGCCAACTGCTTACACTGCATGATCGCATGGCCGGTACCCAACTGTGGTTCCTGCAAAGCAAATTCACAATCACTGAACGCATCTTGAATGCTTTGTGCCTGATAGCCGACAACAATCAGAATTCTTTCAACATGTACCGCTCTTAGTGCATCGACAATATATCCCAACATTGGTCTGTCAATGATAGGGTGCATGACCTTACTGAGTGTTGACTTCATTCGGGTTCCTTTGCCCGCTGCCATTATAATCGCATTGCGCATGCAATCACCGTCCTTAACGTTTTACCCTTAACATCATAACAAAAATCAATTCACAGTTAAAGAAAAAGAAAAGGGTTTTTAAACCCTTTGTAAAATCATGACTCTAGCGCATCAATTCGATTCTGTACTTCTTGAATCTGTGAAGTTAACTGATCAATTGTACTTTGTGCTGCATCCACATCAGACTGTGCCTGAGAAACTTCAGATGATGCAGAATTCACATGCGACTGGATAGAAGAATAGTCGCCGACTCCATTTAACTGTCCCTGCAGATTAGAAACTTCCTGCTGTAAAGAAGCCTGTGTTTTATAAGACTGTGTAAGTTCACTCAATTCTTCCTGTGAGATTTGATCGGCCGGTATGTTCTGAAGCTCTTTCATACGTGCTTCTAAAGTACTTAACTCCGTTTGTTTTTGTTTTAACTGCGCATTAGTATTTTGCCAAGTAGAAAGTTTATTATTCCAGTTATCATAGTCACTTTGTGCACTTGATAGGCGAGAATTCGCATCATTTAGATCCGATTGAGCATCTGACAACTGTGATTCTAAGCTTTTTAACTGCGCTTTTAACTCTGCGATTTTAGCATTATTGTTCGAAGAGTCTTTTTTACTGTCCGATTTTGCCTTTGCCAAAAGCTCATCAAAAGTAGAACCGGTGATCTTCTCAAAGTAATCATTTAACTTTTTCTTCTGCTCTTTTGTCAAAGAGTCATAGTCTTCTTCCCAATCTTCAATTCCATCATAATCATCGCCGGTTAAAGAATCCAGCCAATCCACAATCGAATCATAAGCCCGTTTCTGTTTCTTGGTGACTTCTTCAGTTTTATCTTCTTTTCCTGAATTCATCAACGTATAAACACCAAATCCAAGGATTCCCACTACCATAAGAGCAGCAATCACGATTCCCACAATAGCAGCCGGTGATAACCCTTTTTTCTTCGTTGGCTTTTTATGCGGCATAGGCTCTTTTCGATGCGAAGAACCACCATGCGATACAACCTCTCGCCGTAATTTTGGTGGTTTATCCTCATCCAGTAGAGATTGAATCTCATTATCGTTGATCACAACGGTTTTATTGGTATCTGTATCTTCTTCCTCGATCTTTTCCGGATCAAACATAACAGTGGTTCCAGCCGATTCTGTTTTCTTTGGTTCCGGACGCAAAACGATCGTATCATTCGTTTCATTTTGAACCGGTTCTGGCTCTACCGTCTGTCTGGAAGCTCGCTGCATGCGATCCTGTCTTCTTTTCTGTGCGGTAAAACCCTCCATTTTTTCTTCCAGTACTTCTTCTTCCTGAAAAGAATCCAACAGTCTGGAAATTTCGTCTTTCGGTTTTCTTGCGGTCATAACAACTCCCCTTTTGCTTCATTCTACCAAAAGAGGCTCTTTTTTTCTACAATCATTTCTTGATGTTTAGAAAGCCATAACGGATGAGCGGCAATCACAAAAACTTTGTTTGGAGACAATAATTCAATTCCTCTTTGTAAACTGGAGCCGGTCGTACAGACATCATCAACCAGTAAAATTGGCTTATCGGCAAGTGTATATTGTTCTTTTCTGAAAATCACATCGTTCACCTTTTCTCGCTCTTCTTTAGAAAGCTTGCTTTGTTTATGCTCTTTCTTTTTATATAAAGGAGATGCGATCGGTACATCATAAAAGGTAAAAATATCGGATAATGGATCAAACCCTCTTTGCATACGCTTTTTGTCACTGGAACAAAGCGAACAAACTGTGTACTTTTTCATTTTATGTAAATACGAATGAATTGGTTCTAAAAAGACTGGTGCCAACATGCGATCACATTGTTCCTTATAACGGAAAAATAAGCGCTCTAAAAAATCATCATATTCATACAATACATGCCATTCCACTTGATTGATTTTATAAATCTTTTTACACACTCGAAATTGGTTGCGACATCTTTTACAAAGACAAAAAGAAAGTAAATCTACACTCTGTATGGAGTCCAAAGACTCATTACAAATTAGACAGAAGCGTTCATTTGCTTCAAAATACGAACGCACTCTCGAATGGATGAACTGGCGTATTGACATAAACAAATTCCTTTCCCGGAGGGATCTTTCATAGATCTTCCGATACGTCCGAAAATCTGAATCAAACTGGCTGCGGTATAAACCGCGTGTTGTCCTTCAAACACCGCAACCTGCACACTGGGAATTGTAATTCCTCTTTCTAACAAAGTTGTGCATACTAAAACATCAATTTCCTTTTGTCGGTAATCTTCTAAAATCTGATCTTTATCTTCTGTCTGGGAATGAATTCCCTTCGTCTTGACAAAAAAGTTCAATAAAACTGTCATCCAAAGGCAATCGTTGCGGCGTGGTACAAATACTAAAACTTGTTTGTTTTCTTTCTTACAGCGTCTGCAAAAGCGAACAAGAACTAAAACTTGCCTCCATAGGGCTGCCTGGATTACTTTGGGGATGATCAAAGGATATCCGTGAGGTCGTACAAACAACTCTACCATTTCCATCTTTTTTTGTTGGATCTGAAGAAGTATTTCTTTTGATGGTGTGGCACTGAGATACATTTTCTGTCCTTTACAGGAAAGCTGCACGATCTGTTCTAAAAGTTGATTCCCGGCATAAGGAAAGGCATCCACTTCATCCAGTATCAACAAATCAAATCCATAGGGGTAGCGATATAACTGATGCATCGTACAGACAATCAGATCGCCATCTGTGATTGATGTATAATCCTGTGCCACTTCTACAACAGATAAGTCTTTAAAGGCTTTGCGCAAACGTTGGGCAATTTCTAAAACCACCTGCCTGCGACTGATCGCAAAGGCTACTTTCTTTCCCAATGCCAGGTAATAACAAATACTTTCAAACGTAATCTCCGTTTTACCGGCACCGGTTGCGGCATACACAAACACATCCTTTCCTTGTTTTAAATACGAAAGCGCCTTATGAGATGCCTTTTTTTGTGCATTGGTCAATTCATAATCTAGTTCTGGTTTTCCCTTCCAGACCTTCTTAGATAAAGTACAAGGCAAAATAGTATCCCCTATATTCACTCTGGAAAAAGGAATACACCTTCGACAATAATAAACACCATTGTCATAACCAAATAATCTTGGATCTTCATTCTTACATCTAGGACATTTCATACTATTCATTACGATAAAAAGTCCAAAAAAGACAAAAAAATCATTCAAGAAAATTTTTTCCTGAATGACTTTTCTACTTTATTTAAAGAAATGTGTTTCTTTTAATCGTCTGGCCGCTTCTTTGATGGCACTTTCATCCTGCACCAAAGCTAATCGGACATAGCGTTCTCCCTGCTTACCAAAAGCCTGACCCGGTGTTACGACAATGCCGGTTTTCTCCAACAAATCTAATACAAAGGCTTTGGAGTCTTCATACTTTTCCGGGATTTTTGCCCAGGAAAACATCGTTGCCGGACTTTTAGGAATGGTCCAGCCGACTTCGGCAAACTCTTTGACAAGCACATCTCTTCGATCCTGATAAGCCTGGCATGTAGAATGAATGCTCTGACCACCATGACGTAAAGCTTCAATACCGGCATATTGAACCGGCAAAAAGATACCATAATCCATATTGGATTTTAATGTACTGTAAACTTCGATAATATCTTTGTTGCCTACACAAACACCTAAGCGGGCACCGGCCATACCAAATGTTTTAGAGAATGAATTTAATTCGATTCCAATCTCTTTGGCACCTTCAAACGATAAAAAGCTTTTACCAATCTTTCCATCAAAGACAAGTTCACTATAAGCATTATCATGGAGTACCATGATGTCATATTTTTTCGCAAAGGCGATCAGCTCTTTATAGAAAGAATCCGGAGCAATTGCACAAGTAGGATTGTTTGGATACGATACGATCATCATTTTTGCCTTTTTCGCTATTTCCGGATCCATCGCATCAAAATCAATCAAATATCCATTTTCTTCCAGTAAAGGCATATAGTCCACAGTCGCACCGGCAATCTTAGGTCCATCACTGAAAATAGGATAATAAGGATCCGGCACTAAGACAATATCGCCTTGATCACAAGTCGCCAAAAACAAAGTGCTTAGAGCTTCCTGTGAACCTTGCAGGCAAACCATTTCATTCGGTTCTAATTCTACATCATAACGATTTTTATACCAGTCATGAATGGCCTCTTTCATCTGGGGAAGATCCGTAATGGCATACTTATAATTTTCAGGCACCATCACAGATTCCTGCATGACCTTCATAATCGATGGCTCCGGGGCAATATTGGGTGAACCGATAGAAAAATCAATCGTATCTTTTCCCGTTTTCTTTGTATAGTCTTGTTTCAAATATTTTAAACCTGTAAAGACAGATGGTTTAAATACTTCCATTCGTTTTGATTTGATCTGCATATGTATCTCCTATATATGAAAAAAACAGCGTTTAACGCTGTTTCTATTGTATCACTTATTGTCCGCTTTTCAGACCATATTTCTTGTTAAATTTCTCAATACGTCCCTGAGCAGCTGCGAAACGCTGACGACCAGTGAAGAATGGGTGACAGTTACTGCAAGTATCTACACGCAATTCGTCTTTTTTGATCGTACTTCCTGTTTCAAATTCTGCGCCACAAGATGTACAGATACATTTAACACGATGGTATTCCGGATGAATACCCTTTTTCATGTCGTATCCTCCTTCCGCCTTAAGCCACATTCGAGCTTAAAGTAAGTGTGTAAGCATCATATCATGATAATAGACTCTTTTCAAGCTCTATTATCAGTTTGTATGTGTTGGGGTAGCTATTACCCAAGGAAAGATAGAAATGCTTGAAAGTTGAAGAATGGTTTGCATCAACAAAGTCATTTCAATGCCTTAACAGGTACTTTTTACTTACTACTTTTGCCTGGTTACTTCATTGTAAAGGTCATATTCTACAATGTTTAATAGTGGTAGTGATTTTACTATGCACACTCTATCTACAAAACTATAAATGATAAATCTTACTTCATTTACTCTACTCATATCTATACAGCTAAATAGCAAAAGAAAAGTAAACACGCGATAAATCACCACGTAGCAAAACAGTGGCTAAAAGTATGTAAATAAAATCTCTAAGCCACTTTAAATTAGCTGTGAAAAGCAGAAAAGAAATCAAGCCTTTTTTAGCCAGTCGATAGCCATACCCAGTCCAAACGCAATAACACTGGGTAATGCCCATGCCAGACCTAAATTCGCAAGTGGCAATTGTAGGTAAAGATTATATAGAACAGGAATAGGCAAATTCAAGCTCGCCAGCATTTGCACCAAACTAATCGCACCGGCTACACCAACAGTTAAGCGATAAGTCAGTTTCGATTCAATTGGTGAATTACCTAATAAAATCAAAATGATGGCCACTGGATAAATGGCTACTAGAACAGCTACTGAATAAGCTAAGATTTGATTTAAACCAAAGTTGGCTAAAATGGTTGAAATCACAACCCACATCACTAGCCACGCCTTATAAGAACCTTTTTTTGTAAGACTATAAAAGTATTGTGAAATACTTGAAAGTAGCCCCACGCAGGTGGTCAAACAAGCTAAGGTAAAGATCAAAGCCATGAGGATGGCCCCCAGACCACCAAAAAGTTGATTGGCCACACCACGAAGAATTTCAGCTCCATTCTCTGCCGACAAAACACCTGCTGAACTGGCACCAAGGTGAGCCAGCATTAAGTAAATCAACATTAGTATAGTTCCTGCACCTAATCCCGCACGAAGCGTCACTTTCGGACTATCTTGCTGGCTGATGCCAAACCCCTCAATGACTTGTGTAATTACCAATCCAAAGTTTAAGGCCGCCACAGCATCCATGGTTTGATATCCGTCTACAAAGCCTTGTAGCAAAGGGCTTGATGCATAGGATCCTGTTGCTGCCTGATAGCTTCCTAAAGGATGAATTAAACTGGCAACAAATAAAATCAACATCAACATCAGTAAAGTCGGCGTTAAGACTTTACCAACACGATCAAGCAGCTTGCTTGGTGTAACGCAGAGCCAAAAAGCGACAAGAAAAAAGATCACCGTATAAGCCAGCAAAGCAAGATCCATCGGAACCGATTTTGGCAGATAAGGTTGCACCGCCATCACAAAAGGCAAACTTCCCGCACGCGGGATACCCAAGAAGGGCCCGATGGACATATAGATGACAATCGTAAAGAAAACCGCAAACACCGGATGAACACGGCCTGCAAGATTCATCAGTCCCTTTGATTTACTGACAGCTACAACCCCTAATACAGGCAAAACAACGGCTGTAATCCCAAAGGCCAGCATCGTCCACCACGTCTCATGGCCAGCCAAACGTCCAACAAGAGGTGGGAAAATCAAATTACCAGCACCGAAAAACATTGAAAATAATAAAAGTGATGTCAAACGATACTGTTTACTCGTTAATTTTTTCATATCAATTCCTTTCATTCCTTTAGCCAAGATAACAAAGAATATGACCCTATGTCAATTCAGTTCAAAAAAAACACAAAAAAGTAAAAACAAAATTGTATTATCTTTAAAAAAGACAACTTTACACATCCAGTACCGCTTATAAGCATCTGGTCAAAATCAAATCTACAGCACTAAAGACCATAGAAAAAGAACCTCTGGATCTTATAAATTGTACAAATCACAGTTTTCATCGTGAGAATTAATGACTCCAATCGCCTGTAGATACGAGTAGATGATGGTCGTACCGACAAATTTCATACCACGCTTTTTCAGATCCTTAGAAATTTCATCCGATAACTTCGAGCTAGTCAAACCAACTTCTTTATAAATTTTCCCATTGGTAAAAGCCATTAAGTAAGCATAAAAACTTCCCTGTTCTTTTTGAATGGCTTTAAAAATTCTGGCATTTACCACACTCGCTTTGATTTTTAAACGATTGCGTATGATTCCTTTATTTTGGGCAAGTTCCTGCAGCTTATCTTCGTCATACGCACAAATTTTATCCAGATCAAACTGATCATAAGCCTGTCGAAAAGCTTCTCGCTTATTTAATACGCATTCCCAGGATAGACCAGCCTGAAAGGATTCTAAAATCAACATCTCCAATAAATATCGCTCATCAAAATTAGGCTTTCCCCATTCTTCATCGTGATAACGAATATATAATGGGTTATTCATATTACACCAGCTGCAGCGTTTCATAAAGCAGTTCCTTTTGTCGGGACAATAAATTTTGATAGATCGTGTCCTTCGCTTTCTAAGAGTTTGACTTTATTGGCTATACCACCACCATAACCGGTCAAGCTTCCATTCGAGCCGACCACACGATGACAGGGAATCAAAATACAGATTGGATTCCAGCCCACAGCACCACCTACCGCCTGCGTTGACATTTTATCCATTCCTTTGATCTTTGCGATATTTTGAGCAATATCCTTATACGTCACTACTTTTCCAAAAGGAATCTGAAGCATTTGATCAATCACAAGCTGACGAAATGGTGTTACCTGATTCAGTTTATACGGTGGTAAAAAGGAAGGCCCTTTCCCTGAAAAATAGATATACAGCCATTCTTTTGTCTGATTGAAAATGGATAAATCTTTCTTGATAAAATCTTTTCCATGTTTGATTTCATCTCTGGAACCTTCAAACCACAATCCAGTCAAAACCTGGCCATCACTGGACATATAGATCTTACTAAAGGGACCATCGTAGCTTGTTCTATACATCATTTTATTTAATCCTTTCTGTACTAGGCATCACTGCGGGCATACGCGTTTTTCATGATTGAACTTAATTCAAACAAAACTTTAGACAAGGTTTCATCCGCTGCTTCTTTTGCCATATCGGCAATAGCTTGATTGGCCTGTGTGCGGATTTCTTTTTTGCGCTCTTCTGTTTCTTTCTGCGCTAACAGAGCATCGGTTTTGTGAATAATTTCATGAGCTTTGGCAGCCACTTTATTTTGATAACGTTCAATCAGGTTTCGAGATTGTTTAAAGCTGGCATCGGCCATAGCGGCAATCAGGCGACTTGTCCAGTAAAAGTTATCCGTAGAAACCTTGCCGGTAGTATTGGACAAATAGTCAGGCACCATATCCACATGAGGATAGAAAGGTATCATCACATTCATGTTGTTGGCCGCAAAGGCAATCCATTCCAAGACTTCTTTGTCCGGACGTTGATGGATCAATCCAAGTACACTGGTACGATTGACACCGATGGAACGATACATGCCGGATTTTGATCGATCGCCATAGCTTTTATATGGATCATAATCCGTTCCCTGAAATGTCGAAGACAATAAATACTTCACATCTTCGATCGTGATCTTTTTCTCCGGCACCATGCACCACGGGATATCATCAGATTCCGGTGTATAGTCCGCCTGCCGGCCTTCCCATTTTTTCGTGTGCGGATTTAATGTTTTTTCAATATACCAGGCTCTAGGTGTGTTATATACATGATCGGCATCATCATGGGAACCAAAGGCTGTTCTTGGATCAAATACAGGTTTCAAAGATAAATCTAAATGATTTTGTTCGATAAATTCTTTTAAATCACTTGAACATAAATGAGCTTTCTTATCTGTGTAGGCATCTTCTAAATCAAAGGAATCAATCCCTAACTGATTTGGCATTGCGACATAGACATCATCCGGAACTCGTTTAGCCATCCAATGATGTCCACCAATTGTCTCCAACCACCAGATTTCATCTCTGTCTGAAAAGGCAATACCATTCATTTCATAGGTGCCATATTCTTCTAATAACTTCCCCAGACGAAGCACACCTTCTCTGGCAGTATGGATATACGGTAAAACAATCGTAACTAAATCTTCTTCTCCAATACCGCCGGGTGTCTGTGTCTTTTCATCATAGACAACTAAAGGATCGGCTCCTAAAACACGGGCATTGGAAGTGATCGTTTCTGTAGCTGTCATACCAACACCGGCTTCATTGACACCAAAAGCAGCCCAAATTCCTTCTCCTTCTACCGCATTGGGTGCTGCCGTATATCGCATAGGCTGATCCGGCAATTCGATTTCTACATGTGAGATCACACTTTTATAATTCTTTGGCTGCTGATCAGGCTCTACGACCACCAGTTTCTTTTCCGTAAATTGTCCGGCTCCGGAATCATCGTTACGAGCGATGATCGTTGAACCATCAAAACTAGCTTTTTTACCAACTAAAATTGTTGTACAAGACATATCGTTTCCTCCTTGTTCGTTTTATTCTTTCTCGTTTTCTCCAGTCGCATAATCAATCTCTACACCGGGTTGTACATTGTAGGCATACACATTAAACGCCAGGCTTTCACAATCATCATCCACTGAACAAGCCTGCATATGTACACCGCTGGCAACCAGATTTTCACCTTCATAAATCGGTGTCACTTCATAAAGAACATTTTCACCGGTAGCTTTCACATACTCGGCAATCTCGTTCTCAAAAGGAAGCATTCCTTCCGTATTCATATAGCGGGTACCCGTAATCAGGTTTCTCGCATTGGCATTTTCACCGGTTAATTGATATCCGATCAAATGACACCGGTTATACACCCAGCCACCCGGCACGAAATCATAACGTTCATTCTGCCATCCACTTGGTTTGACGGAGCTGATGCTTTCTCGATCTGTCTTTGGCATCGTCTCTTTTCCGACACCGGCTTTCGCCATCGTACACCGCCCTAATTCATCGAGTTGATTATAGGTTTCAAAGGATGTCTGTGCTTCTGTAATCTCATATTCTTCAAAATCTGGTTCATTATCATTGATCGTGACATAAGCATTTTGACTATATTCCGGAAGTGTATCTAAGGATATTTCATCAACCTTTTCATCTTCTTTTAGTGACATATATACGACAAAACACACGATACAAATACATACTACAACACACAAACTCAACAATGCATTTCTATTGCCCTTTTTCATGAAAATCCCCCTATTTATTTTTCACCGGCATGATGTTCATATCCACATTGGTCGATATTCCGGGAAGTGCTCCTGTATGAGAATATTGCCAAATCATGAATCGATCCTGCATGGCCGGTTTATCTTGATAAGCCGCATACCAAAGATTTCTATCCTGAATCCGACTGAAATCAAGTTGATTATAGAACCAGTCTAAGTTTCCATAAATCATGGATTCATACCCATATTCTTCCATCGCATCACAAAACATCAAGGCCAAATCTGTTTTTTCTTCGACACTTAGTGTATTGATTCGCCCTTCCTGCTCATCGAAAAATTCCATATCAAAAACGATAGGCAAATCAATAGAGTAGGAAGAAACTAAAGACAGCACAAAATCGATTTCCTCCTGAAGTTCAGTAGTGTTGATGGCGCTGGAATACCAATAAACACCTAGTTTTACGCCTTTATCTTGTGCCTGTTCCATGTTGTATGCGAATGTGGCATCCTCATGAATCTTTCCTTCAATACCGCCTCTATAACCTGCTCGTATAAACGCAAAATCAATGCCGGTACCTGTAACTGCAGTCCAGTCAATCGTACCATTGTGCTCACTGACATCAATTCCAATCTTACTTTCATAATCCGGATCGTTATAAAACTTAAAGCCTGTGCTCGCATTTTCAAAACGATCTAAATCATAGTAGGATGAGAGCATTGTTTCCGCTTGTGAAAAAAGTGAATGAACGACAAAAGTCAGTACACCAAGCAAGACCATCATCAAAATCAATATACGTAACTTTTTGGCTTTTCTTTTCCTTTTCATCGGCTTCTATTATACACCATTCATTTCTACATAAAAAAGCAGCAACGATTCGATGATCATCACTGCTTGTTTGCGATGTAATTTTTACTTCATAATTTCTTTGATCTTTTGGGCAATGCTTGAGGCATCCAAATGATAATGGGCTAATAAGTCTTTTGGTTTGCCGCTTCGTCCAAAACTGTCCTGCATACCCATCATGCACTGACGACATGCCAGTCCATACGGTGCCAGGGTTTCGGCTACTGCTCCACCCAGGCCGCCGATCACATTGTGCTCTTCAATTGTTACAATCACATCGTGTGTTT